>OCHD01000010.1_pt1 | contig 284120 bp, 234 predicted proteins | sample 1538481 | NCBI WGS metagenome assembly OCHD01 (sample SAMN04571699, study PRJEB22368) | human gut metagenome | biome: human gut; material: stool | host: Homo sapiens | place: Luxembourg | collected 2012-09-07
TTTAACTAATCTTTCTTCTTAATCTTCTTTCCTTTATTCAGTTTTCAGGGTGTTTACCCTTTTATATACACCGAGTAATCGGTGGTTCATTTGAACTTTCAGCACCACATAATGTGGTGCTTTTTTGTTTATATTTCACAAAAAATGAAGGAATATTTTATAACCAAATATTGAAATAGTATTGATTATAATTACTGTATATGGTACAATGATAACAGTTCTAAAAACTATGATGTAAATTTGGATGGTACAGCACATTGATACAGAAGATGATATAGGGGGATAAACAATGAAAAAATTATTATCAATCATACTCGTTGGAATTTTGGCGGTTTCATCTTTCATTTTAACAACATTTGCTGCTGAAAATGAAAAGTCCGAAACTGAAATAGAGCGTGAGAAACTTGGCTGGCTTCTTGACGCATTTAAAATTCTCAACACAAACATTGGTGAGGCGAGAATCTATAACTGTGTTGCAGGTGATACATATAATGCTGCATACAATCTTTATAATCAGGACGAACTTGCAACAGCCGAGGAATATAAAAATATGAAGGACAAGCTGTATAGTGCCGCTTATAACCTTCATGTTGATGTTGCATATGCTAAAACTGCTTACGATAATGCCTGTAAGGAACAGAATTACAACAACTGGTATTCTGATGAGCAATGGAACGAATTTCAGTATAAGCTTGCTGAATTAAAAACCGACTTAGAGCCGTATATTGCAGGCACTAATGATTACGATGTTTGGGCTATTACAAATGCCTACAACGAACTTCTTGCTGTGTACAACAAGATGACGAATGCCTATACTTTAAAAGGTGATGTGAACAAAGACGGTGTTGTTAATGTTGTCGATGCTACCCTTATTCAGAAATATATCGCCCATGAGGTTGAATTTACAGGTGCGCAGAAGATGTTAACAAATGTAGCAAAGTATGAAAGTGATATATCGGTCATTGCCGCTACTGATTTACAAAAATTTATTGTTGGTCTTAATGGCGACTTTGGAAACAATCATATTTTCCTTGACGAGCAGGATGGTATACAGTATTTTGATGATACAATGCGTTGGTATGCTTACGGTAACTATAATATTTCTCCAAGGTACCCGTACATTACCTATGGTCCGTATGTTAAAAATGAGCATACAGACTTTTTCGTAGTCGGTTATTACGATATGATGTGTAAAGAACACGGCTATACAAAATAATTCCTTCAGATTAAAATTGAAAATATAAAATCGGCGGAAGTAATGCACAAACGCATTGCTTCCGCTGTTTTTGTTTTATCGGAATATTCAATTTACTTCCGAAAATCAATTAAGATGATTTTGTCATTTTTCTTGCCTTTAGTTTATTATTTGCTTTAGTAAATACTTTGCCTTGTTCAATGAACAATTGTTGCTGTTCATTTGTCATTGAGCGGAATACACGAAGTAACTCTACTTCCGCAAGACTATTTGTTTTGTTTTCCTGTATGCCCAAAAGATAGTCTGCCGACACATTAAAATATAAGGCTATTCTTTTTAAGGTTTCAAAATCAGGCTCGCTTACACCTTGTACATATCCACCTATTGTTGACGGGGCAATATTAAGGTCATTTGCAAATTGCTTTTGTGTAATGTCAAACTCATCTATAAGCAAGCGTAATTTTTCGCTGAATTTCATAGTAATCACCCATAATTATTTTAATGGAAGATACGCAATAATGGTTAAAAATACTAAATACTAGTTGACAAAACTAGAAACACGGATTACAATATATAAAAAAGTGCTTTACATTTAAATCTTAAATAGTACAAGATATATCAACTCTTGTAAATAGGTGACAAAATCTTTGAAATTATAAACAGATACAATAATCCTGTTGATTGTTAGGTATGAACAAATCAGCAAGAACATACTGCAAAATAATTTATACGGAAAGGAAATTACTATGAGCAAATATACGCATGAACAGGAAGTTGAAATTGTTAAAGACGCTATGATGCTTACAGCGGCAATAAAAATCGGTGAGGAAGAGTTGTCTAAACAAAAATGCAAAAAATTTAAAGCTAAACCCACAGCTCCGGTGCATAAACAACTTGAAGTTCCCAAAGTGACCATTAAAATGCCTCCTGAGCCAAAAGTAAACTATACTTTTACAGATTTTCTCAGAGGCGAAATTTTGTATATCGTTATATCTCTCTTGGTTTGGCCGTTTATACTCTACGCATTTGCAAAATATTGCGAAAAGAAGCGTGCTATGTTGAATGAACTAATGCAAAGGGATGATTATCAATCAGCGCTTAAAAATGCAAAAGAATCCGCTTTGGCTGAACAGCAGAAAATTAACGAAGAGGTTGCAAAGCAACAAGCCGATATTGATAAGAAATATGAGTCGGACCTTGAACAGTATAATAATGTGATTATGCCGTCATACAATCAAGAATACGAATCTTGGAAAATTGCCAAGAAAATTAAAATTGAAATGCTTGATGAAGAGGTTCAGTTTAACAAAGATACGCTTGAAGCTTTGTACGCATCAACTCAGCTTATTTCAAACAGATACAGGAACTTTGTAATTTTGCAATGGTTGTATGATGAGTTAAGCACATCCGATATTACTTATGAACGAGCAGTAGATTTATATAATGAAGAGAGTTTAAAAAATACCGTTATCAATGCCAGCGGCAGAGTTACGGGAGCTATTAACAGTATGCATTCTTCTATGATTTCGGGCTTTGACGCACTTTATGATGCAGTAGATGAGGGAAATGAAGTTCTTGCAAAAACACGAAGAGATCAAAACCTTGCAAATACCGCAGGCATTATTCAGCGTCATAACCTTAATAAAATGATGAAATCACAGAATGCTAAGTTAGATGAACGTTTCAATAAATAAAATGTTGTTAATCTTTGATTTGAACTTATATTATACATACGAGGATGTATAAATTATAGGAGAATGATTATGAATTTCAATTCAAAAAATGTTATGAGTTTTGCCATAAATGCAATTGACAGCCTTACTCGTACGGCTATGAAAGAAAAGTACGGTGATGACTGCAAAATAATGTTTTGGGAAAATACATATATCAAACATCAGATTGATAACAGAGAAAACGGCAAACATTATACAACCGAGGAACACATAAAGGCTATGGTTTACTCAATGCTCAGCAACGGTGGCAGATGGAGTAAATTCATGGAATATTTTGATATTGATACAGGCGAAATAACAGCAGTTGATAAGATTTTCCACGGCTACAATCCTGACTATATTCTTAGCTGTAATCCTGCCGATTTGGTGTTAGAGCTTGAGAAATTTACTCTTGGTACTGTAACAATCGGAGCTCAGATGAGGGCTTTAGTATTTGATAATGTACCAAAATTACTTAAGTTTGAAATAGAGTACGGCAGTATTGATAATTACTACAATACATTTGTTGAAAAGGATACTTCCCTCAAAAGCCTTGTTAGTAATCTTGCTGACGGTAAAAGTGAAGATAAGATGACTCAAATGGCAGCTTCGCTTGTTGCCGAATACCTCAGAAATGTAGGCTATGACTTAGCAAATCCCAATGCCTACATGAAGAATGTTTTGGGTTGTAACGGATTGGGATTTTCTGGAAGAAAAGAAGTTCCCGATTACGAGGTGTTTGACATTATTTCAGAAACAGCAGAGCTTATCGGAAAACGTCCTGCTGAAGTTGATTACATTTTATGGTTAGCTTGTTCAGAAAATTTCATTTAGTAACTTTTTCGTGAAATTAAAGCAGAGTATATTTAACTTAATTCCCGTTTTTCGTTAATTCCGATTTATGGGATTGTAGGTCAATATACTCTGCTTTTTGTATTTTATAATCGGTTTCTTTTTTTGGTGTCGGCGTTAATTTTATTCGGATTATCTTGTAAAGTCGGCGACACAACGGTTATATATGGATAGAGTTCTTCGTATGAATCAGCCTCGGCTGGATTTTTGACTGCTGTTGGGATTAGCCCTGTGCAATCCTGATTTGAACAGGTGTTAAGCTCTAAATCACTTGGTGTTAAAATCTTTTTGTAATCGGGTACTTTGCGTTTCATCTGCACACTTCCTTTGTTATAGTGTGCATAACTACAGATAAAATATACACTATTTATGCTAAAAACTGCACCCGTAAAATCAGGTGCAGTTGAATTCTTTTATTACTTTACAATAAGTTTCTTGATTTTGAACACATCGCCGTCCATAACCTTATATGTACTGCGGAGTTCGCCGTCAATTTCGGGGGAAATGCTCTGGTGAATGTACAGGCTGTCGATACCGAAATCAGCAGCACCGCCGATATCGCTGATATAGTCGTTGCCAATCATAATTGACTCGCTCTTTTCAAGTCCGTAACGGTCAAAAAGTGTTTTGAAATATTTTTCGTCAGGCTTAGAACATTCTTCGTCAGAGCTGATGCAAATGCCGTCAAAATATTTTGTCAGATCAAACATATTCAGCTCATTTTCTGTGAATGAACGCTGTGCGTTTGAGAGAAGATAAATCTTTTTGCCGTTTGCTTTGAGCGTGTCGAGAAGGTCGATTACACCGTCATAAAGCTTGATGTACTTTGTTGAGTAGCAACGGAATGCCTCGGCAATAAAAAGTACCTCGGCTTTTGTAACCTTAACGCCTTTCTGTGAGAAAAGCTTACGGAAAACCTTTTCAATTTTAATGTCAACAACTTTTGTGTCGGGAGATTTCTTGAGAACAGCCTTTTTTTCAGCCTGAACAAGTCTGTCGTACTCCTCGTTAAGCTCGTCATAGGTGTAGTGTGCACCCTTGTAGGCATAGAGAATGGCAATTTTCTTCCACAAATCATCGTTCCATTCATCTGTATTAATGTCAATAAGAGTGCCGTATAAGTCAAAAATGTAATTATTGTACATTTTTTGTCCTCCGAAACAAATTTCTAACTTTTCTGCATCTATTGTATCAGTTTTTTATTCTGATTGCAATAGCAGAATTTTTGTGTTATACTGGAGAAAACAGTATTTAATCGCATTTTTGCATTTTTTAAAATTACGGGGTGAATTTATGACTAAAAAAGAAATTGCCGTGAACGCTGTTCATGCCTTGAAAAAAGAATATCCCGACGCAATATGTTCGCTTGTCTACACAGATCCGTTGCAGCTGCTCATTGCAACAAGGCTTGCCGCTCAATGCACGGATGCAAGGGTTAATATAGTCACTCCTTCGTTGTTTGAGAGGTTCAAAACGGCTCAGGATTTTGCCGACTCAACTCCAGAAGAAGTTGCTGAGTATATAAAAAGCTGCGGACTTTATAAGACTAAATCAAAAGATATTGTTGAAATGGCAAGAATGCTTTGTGACGATTTTGGCGGTGTCGTTCCCGATAATATTGACGATTTGACAAAACTCCCCGGAATCGGCAGAAAAACCGCAAATCTTGTGTGCGGTGACATTTTCGGTCAGCCTGCGGTTGTGGTTGATACACATTGCATACGCATTACAAAAAGGCTCGGACTTCACGATTTAAAGGATCAGAAAAAGATTGAATTTGCATTGCGTGAGCTTTTGCCCCCCGATGAAAGCAACGATTTTTGCCACCGACTTGTTCTGCATGGCAGAGCAGTCTGCACCGCAAGAAAGGCAAAATGTGAAGAATGCTGTATGAACGGATTTTGCCCGAAGAAAATCTGACAGAGGGATTTGTATGGATAAGATGAAAGACATTAAGCTGATTGCACTTGACCTTGACGGCACAACTCTTGCCGACAGCGACTCCTTGAGCAAACGAACGCAAACTGCCATTGAATCTGCGATCAAAAGCGGAATAACCGTTGTTGCGGCAAGCGGCAGACCGTTCGTTATGATGCCCGACAGCGTGATGAACATTGTCGGTCTGGACTATGCGATTACCTCGAACGGCGCTGTAATAAGCAAGTGCGGTAAAACGGTTCACCGTTCGCTGATTTTACCCGATGATGTGTTGAAAATTCTCGGCGCTGTGCGTAATGACGATGTTATTCTTGAGGGATTTATTGACGGATTTACATATGCCGATGTCAGATATGTGCATAGACCGCTTGACTACGGCTGTGAGCCTGAATATTTTGAATACACCCGTTCATGCCACGGCAAGATTGTCGATATGAGAAGCTTTTTGAGCAAGCATAGAAATGAGCTTGACCTCATCAGCATTATAAGTACGGACGAAAAGCTTCGCAACAGGCTGTGGAGCAGTATCGAAAAGGCTTGCAACAGCGTTGAAATTACGACTTCAACCGACCATTTTGTTGAGATTATGTCGGCAGAGGCCTCAAAGGCGAAGGCACTCCTGCGTTTGTGTGACTTTTTGAATATCGGCATGGAAAATGTCTGCGCCTGCGGAAATGCAGATAACGATGCCGACATGATTGCCGAGTCGGGACTTGGTGCGGCTGTTGAAAACGCAAGTCAAAAATGCCTTGACCGTGCTGATATCGTAATCCCGTCAAATAATAACGATGGTGTTGCACAATTGATTGAGAAAATTCTTAAAAATTGATTGTAATAATGCGGCGGTAATTTCATATAAATAAAAACAATCGGGAAGACATTGTTTTGCATTTTGCAAACTGTCTTCCCGACTTTCATTTTTCATTTTCAACTTTTCGTTTTCAATTTTTTAAGCATTTCCTCATGGTCGGCTTTAAGTGCTTTGATAAGCGTCAGACTGTCCCAGTCTTTGCTTGTGGGAGTAATAACCGCCTTGAGCGGAACTCGTCCGACACCGCACTTGTTCAGCGCTCTGATTAGCGAGTCAATCGTTTTATTCGTGAAATTGTGCATGACAATCATTTCTTCGTCAAAGCCGTCTCCGTCAAACTTTTCTGCCGCAGGCTCAACGCCCTTGATGCCTGCAAGGAAACCGATAGGCTGATTGAAATCTTCTTTTTCAACCTTTTTAACCTGAATTTTCAACGGCATAAGTGCAAACTTTGCCTTGCGAAATCTTTCGTCCGAAAAGTTGTAAAACATAGCAAGTTCTTTCATATCTTCACCGTTAATCCGTATCAAGCTTGAGAACCGCCATAAATGCCTCCTGCGGAACTTCAACAGAACCGAGCTGGCGCATACGCTTTTTACCTTCTTTTTGCTTTTCAAGGAGTTTTTTCTTACGGGAAATATCACCGCCGTAGCACTTGGCAAGTACATCCTTACGCATAGCCTTTACGGTTTCTCTGGCAATAATTTTACCGCCGATGCAAGCCTGAATCGGAATTTCAAAGAGCTGTCTCGGAATCTTTTCCTTTAACTTCTCAGCCATCTTTCTTGCCCTTGAATATGCCTTGTCGGCGTGAATGATGAACGAAAGTGCATCGACAACCTCGCCGTTGAGCATAATATCGAGCTTAACAAGGTTGCTCTGAACATATTCTTTAAGCTCATAGTCGAATGATGCATAACCTCTTGTGCGTGATTTGAGCGTGTCGAAAAAGTCGTAGATTATCTCGGCAAGCGGAAGTACATAGTGTAAATCAACACGGTCGGCATCAATATACTGCATATCGACAAAAGTTCCTCGTCTGTCCTGACAAAGCTCCATAATATTGCCGACATATTCCTTAGGTGCATAGATGTGAGCGTCTGTTACAGGCTCTTCCGCCATTTGAATAAGTGACGGATCGGGGTAGTTTGTCGGGTTGTCAATCATCTCAACCGTGCCGTCTGTGCGTGTGATTCTGTAAATTACACTCGGTGCGGTTGTGATGAGGTCAAGCTGATATTCTCTTTCAAGTCGCTCCTGAATGATTTCCATGTGGAGCAGTCCCAAAAATCCGCAACGGAAACCAAATCCGAGGGCAACCGATGTTTCGGGATCAAACGAAAGAGCCGCATCGTTAAGCTGAAGCTTTTCAAGTGCATCTTTAAGGTCGCCGTATCTTGCGCCGTCAACAGGGTAGATACCGCAGAAAACCATAGGCTGTGCCTCACGGTAGCCGGGGAGCGGTTCTTCTGCGGGATTTGATGTGAGTGTAACCGTGTCGCCAACCTTTGCGTCTGCAAGAGTCTTGATTGAACCCGTGATGTAGCCAACCTCGCCTGCATAAAGACCGTCTGTCTTTTCGGGGGCGGTTGCGTGCATAAGTCCGCACTCAACAACATTGAACACACTGCCCGTTGCCATAAGCTTGAATTCATCGCCCGGGTGAATCTGTCCCTCTTTGAGCCTTACATATATAATTACGCCCTTGTAGCTGTCGTAGTAGCTGTCAAAAATCAATGCACGCAGAGGTGCGTTGATGTCGCCTGTCGGAGCAGGAATATCGTGAACAACCTTTTCAAGAACTGCGTGAATGTTGATTCCTGCCTTTGCGGAAATTTTCGGAGCATCCTCGGCAGGAATACCGATTACATCTTCGATTTCCTGAATAACCCTGTCGGGGTCGGCACTCGGCAAATCAATTTTGTTGACAACGGGAACTATTTCAAGTCCGCTGTCAACGGCAAGATATGTGTTTGCAAGAGTCTGCGCCTCAATGCCCTGTGATGCGTCAACAACAAGAATAGCGCCCTCACAAGCTGCCAGTGAACGGGAAACCTCGTAGTTAAAGTCAACATGACCGGGGGTGTCGATGAGGTTAAAAAGATATTCTTCGCCGTCATCGGCTTTGTAGATAACGCTTACCGCCCTCGCCTTGATTGTAATGCCGCGCTCACGCTCAAGATCCATGTCATCAAGCAGCTGCGCCTCCATATCCCTTTCGGAAACGGAGTTGGTCTGCTCAAGAATTCTGTCCGCAAGCGTACTTTTGCCGTGGTCAATGTGAGCAATAATGCTGAAATTTCTTATTTTATCCTGTGGAAAAGACAATGCTAATCACCTTTTTCTTTAATGTCTGAATTTTAATGAGTTATGTTCTGTAAATTATTATACCAATTCTGCCGAATAAAGCAACCGTATTTGATTAAATCTGTGGGAGAAATTGTGACTCAAATCAGTAGCGCCGTTCCCTATTCGTGCAGACAGTTTGAAAAATCCGCAACATATTTTGCCCGAGCGTAGCATTGTTACCGTTTGTACAAACAGTAGCGGCGTTCAGTGAACGCCAATCGAAACGATTGTAAAATCGGTTCGATTAAATACAAACCATTTGTTTATCGTATGTTATTGATTAAAACGCTTATTGCAGATGTATATTTGTTCGTTTTGGTTTTGCAACCAAAGCGAATGGCGGTCACTGACCGCCGCTACGGTTAAGCAATATTGATTTATTTATCATCATAACTCCCTAAATTATAACATATGGCAATCTCTTTCACAAGCAAAAAATCGTTGCAGTATGCGGTTTTCGGTGCTATACTTGGCTTGTATGAAATTGCTTTGTCAAAAGGAGAAATTGGTATGACAAAAGGTGAAATTGCTAAGAATAATTTTATGCAGGGCTACAACTGCGCTCAGGCTGTATTGCTTGCATTTTGTGACGATTTGGGCTTTGATGAACAGACTGCTCTTATGCTTGCGTCGCCGTTTGGCGGCGGAATAGGCAGAATGCGTGAGGTCTGCGGTACTGTTACGGGAATGTATATGGCTTTAGGTCTTGCAAGGGGTTACAGTGACAGCAAGGATAATGCAGACAAAAAGCGTGTCTACACCGAGGTTCAGCAGCTTGCCGAAAGGTTCAAAGAGGACAACGGTTCAATCATCTGCCGTGACCTTCTCGGTATGAGAGCAAAGGCAAAGGACAACCCGACTCCGTCTGAGAGAACAGAAAAATATTATGCCGCCCGTCCGTGCCCTGAATTGTGCAGATATGCAGCGGATTTGCTTGATGAATACTTAAAGAATAAAAAAGGCTGAGGGGCGTTGCTTTGATTTGAAACTTATGCCTGCAAACAGTTGAATTTGGGAGTAAATTGTGATAAAATGTTTAAAATAGGGCATTAGTCTAATGCGGTTAATTTTGAAAATTACCTTGAAAGGGGAATTGTGATATGTGCGGCATAGCCGGCTTTATGGGACAGGTTGAAAACAGAGCCGATGTCATCAGAAATATGACAGAGGTTATCACTCACCGTGGTCCCGACTCGGACGGATTTTTTACGGACGACAATATTTCCATGGGATTTCGCAGACTTTCCATTATTGACCTCGGTGCAGGTCATCAGCCTATATACAATGAGGATAAAAGCCTTGTTCTCACATTCAACGGTGAAATTTATAACTACAAGGATTTGAGAAAAGAACTTATCGCAAAAGGTCATAAGTTCTATACAGATACAGACAGTGAAGTGCTTGTTCACGGCTTTGAAGAGTGGAAAGAAGATATGCTCCCAAAACTCCGTGGTATGTTCGGCTTTGCTATTTACAACACAAAGGATAATTCACTTTTTATTGCCCGTGACTTTTTCGGCATTAAGCCGATGCACTACACTCAGATAGGCAATGACTTTGTCTATGCAAGTGAAATCAAGAGTATTCTTGAATATCCTAAGTTTGAAAAGAAATTCAACAGAAAGGCACTTGATTCCTACCTTTCATTCCAGTATGCAGTTCCGCCCGAAACTTTCTTTGAGGGTGTTTACTGCCTTATGCCCGGTCACTATCTCTGGTACAAGGACGGCGAGGTTGAAACTACCCGCTACTTTGAGGCTCGTTTCAATCCCGACGAAGAAATGACGGAGGAAGAGGCTGTTGACAGAATTGAAAAGGTTTTTGAAAACTCCGTAAATGCTCACAAAATTGCCGATGTTGAGGTTGGTTGTTTCCTTTCAAGCGGTGTTGACTCAAGCTATGTTTCAACATATTTTGCCGACCAGAAAACATTTACAGTCGGCTTTGACTTTGGCGAAAAATATAACGAAATCAGCTGGGCAAAAAATCTCAGCGAAAAAATCGGTGTTGAACACCACACTCACCTTATTTCAAGTGAAGAATTCTGGGACGCTGTTCCGACTGTTCAGTACCATATGGATCAGCCGCTTGCAGATCCGTCATGTATCGCACTTTACTTTGTATCCCGTCTTGCAAGCCATTATGTAAAGGTTGTCCTTTCGGGTGAGGGTGCAGACGAATTGTTCGGCGGTTACACTTGCTACAACGATCCGAGAGTGTTCAAAATTTATCAGACAATTGTCCCGCATTGCATCAGAAAGGCAATAAGAGCAATTTGCAGAAAGCTCCCCGACATCAAGGGCAGAGATTATCTTATCCGTGCCTGTGACAAGCTTGAGGAGCGTTATATCGGTAACGCATTTATGTATGACTACAAGCAGAAGCAGGAGCTTTTGAAAGATCCGTCAATTGCAACACGCCCACAGGATCTTACAAGAAAATATTATTATCGTTGCCGTAAGTATGACGATGTTACAAAAATGCAGTATCTCGACATCAATATGTGGATGGTCGGTGACATCCTTCTTAAAGCCGACCGAATGAGTATGGCTAACTCGCTTGAACTTCGTGTTCCTTTCCTCGATAAGGAGGTTTTCAAGGTTGCGTCATCGCTCCCGACAAAACTGCGCTGCAACAAGCACAACACAAAGTATGCAATGCGTAAGGCTGCCGTTCGCCATATGCCTGAGGCTACTGCCGAAAAAGAGAAACTTGGTTTCCCTGTACCGACAAGAGTATGGCTTCGTGACGAGAAGTATTATAATGTGGTAAAGACTAAGTTTAAGGGCAAAACTGCCGAGAAATTCTTCAATACAGATGTCCTTGTTTCATGGCTCGACAGTCATTTCAGCGGAAAAGAAGATAACAGCAGACGAGTTTGGACAATTTATGTGTTCCTTGTATGGTATGATATCTATTTTGATGAGGACAGCGAAAAGGTTGAAAAGCCTGTAAATCACCTTGATGAACTCAAGGCTGTTGCCGAGGCGAGAAGAGAAAAGCAGATTGACGCTCCCGGTGAGGTAATTATGGCTGCCGCAGAGGAGATTGACGAAAATTACGATGCTCCGAACTTTGGCGTTGACAAGTCAAAAAAAAATGATGAATCTGCCGAAAAAGCGGAAGAACCCGTAAAAGAGGAATCTGCGGAAGATGTGACAGAGGAAGTTGAAGTTCCCGATGACGGCAATGAGCCTGCAATCGTTGAGCCTGAGGAAGAACCCGAGGTTAAAGAAGAGCCTAAAAAAGAGGAGTATGTGAACATCTCAAATCCCGAGGATAACGAGATTTACGATGCTCCGAAAAAACCGTCAACTCCCCAGGAGCAGATGCAGATGGCTATTGACAGCATTGAAAAAAGATCAAAATATCTTGACGAGCCGAATGTAATTTCAGACGAGGCTGTTGACAATATCGTAAACTCAATCTCTTTCTTTGATGATGAGGACGATAAAAATTAATCAACGTTATTAAAAATGACAAAATAAACAAGGGCAACCGAGGTTGCCCTTGAATTTTATAAATAAGATGAATAATCAAATAATACTATAATGACTGCTCTGCAAAGAAAAGGGGTGCTTTTTTGAATATTGATGATTTTGCAGAAATTCTGAAAATCGGTGAGTCGATTAATACAGAATTCAAATCGTGGAATAAAGTGTCTGATATGAAGAAACGAATTAATTTGGCGGTTGATGAACTTATAGCTTTTGCAAATAACAAAGGAGGCACTCTTTACTTTGGCGTTGAAGATAACGGTGAAGTTACGGGTTGTGACGGTAACTACGATTTGCAGAACATTATTGAATCAATTTACGAAAAAACAAGACCGTCTATTTTTGTTGATCCCGAAGAAATAGAGTACAACGGTAAAAAGGTGATTGCACTTACCGTTGCATCAGACGGAATTACACATGCAACTACAGACGGCAGATGCTTAAAAAGACTTGGAAAAAATTCTAAACCGTTTTATCCCGATGAAATGAGCAACCGCTATTCCGAAATTCAAAGCTCCGATTTTTCGGGAAGGATTTTGTCAGACAGCACGGAAGATGATATAAACAAACTTGAAGTTTATAAGTTGAAAGAAAAATTAAAAGCGAGAAATCCCGAATCGACATTAGCTGATATGGATGATATCGCATTTTTGCGTGACCTTGCTTTGGTTAAGTCTGACAGCGGTAATATTAAATTGACTGTGGCTGGATTATTATTTGTAGGCAAAGAGCAGGCAATCAATAGATTACTTCCACAGGCAGAGGTAATTTACTTGCACTATTCCGAGTCGAATTTAGAAGAATATGATGCAAGACTTGATATGAAGGCTCCTATTATATCGGTAATTGACAGACTTTCAGAGAAAATACAAGACTCAAATCGTATTGTCAACGTTCAGGTTGGACTTTTCAGATTGGAAATTGTCGATTTCCCTGAAAAAGTTTTTCAAGAGGCATTACTCAATGCTTTGTCACACAGAGATTATCAAAGTCAAGGTGCGGTTTATGTAAAGCATTATCCTGATAAAATTGTAATAGAAAACCCCGGTGCATTTTTGGACGGTATCACAGAAAATAATATAATTACACATCCGTCTGTTCCGAGAAATAAATTAATTGCCGAAACTCTGCAACATCTAAAATACGTTCAGAGAACAGGACAAGGTGTTGACATTATTTTCAGAGAAATGATATCATCCGGCAAGCCGTTTCCCGAATACAAATCGTATAATGATGCGGTTTCGCTGACAATCTATAGTGCTATTGATGATATTGATTTTGTAAAATTCATTGCCAATGAAGAAAACGGACTGAGCAGAAGCTTTTCACTTTCGGAACTTATGATTTTGCGCTACCTTAAAGATAACCGCAAAATCACAATGTCTGAGGCAGAGAGCTTAATTCAAGAAGCTCGTGATCAGGCTCAGAATGCCTGTAATAACCTTAAAAGATATGGTTTGATTGAGTTGTCGGGCAATGAATATATGTTGACGGCAAAGATATATGACGAGTTAAAAAATTCTGTTGATTACACTAAGGATAAAGCAATTCAATATATCAAAGCAAGAGAAATGATTTTGGAATATATCCGTGACAGAGGTTTTATTAATAACGAATTAGTAAGAGAATTGTGTGGCTTTTCACAAAAACAAGCCCGTATAATATTGCAACGAATGAGAAAAGAGAATTTGATTGAACTATCCGAAAAAGGAAGATACGCTAAATATATCATTAAGAAATAATTTAACGCGCCCTTAACGTGCCCAAATGTGTGTTTAACGCGCCCTTAACGCGCCCAAATGTGTGTTTAACGCGCCCTTAACGCGCCCAAATGTAATTTTAACGCGCCCTTTTAATTAAAAACAGCACCAAACAATATGTGTTCAGTGCTGTAAATACAATGAAATTAAATTTTTAAACCACCGCTCCGAGACAGAGAATGTTTTGCAGGATTTTGTATTCTTCTTCAAAATCGGAGAGGGGGAGAGGATTTTTCCCGAGCCCCATTTCTATGGTGAGGGCAGGTCGGCGGAATTTTTCGATGAACCAATCCTTAAAGCCGCCGCCTGTGGCAATCTCCTCGGGAAAGGCTATGTTGTAGCCGCTTGCCTGTGAGAACATTGACGCAAGCCGAAAACTCAGAACGGGTGTGTGTCTGCCGAATGAGCAGTAAATTTCCCGTCCCTGACTGTGCAGAGCGATTGCCCGTTCAAAGTCAATATTACGGCAAAGTGTTGTAAGTGCCTTTGTTTCGGGTTCGCTTTCGGGATGATTGCCGCCGAATCTTGTCGGCGCCGGACACTTGATATTGTTCTTTAATTCAAGCTGTTTAAGCCTGCACCAGCCGGCATTGAAATTGTGATTGATGTCAACTCCACGGGCATTTGCCTGCCATTTATATGTATCGGTGCAGACCTTTTCGACAAGCGGTTTGTATTTGAATGCGGCGTCACTGCCATGCAAGGCAATTTCCGTGCCGTCGGGATTTACGCAAGGCACAATCGTAAGACCACGAATGCTTAAAAAATTCCCGATTTTGCATCCGCCGACAGTTCTGTCGCTTTCCATTGCCTCACAACATTCTTCAAAAAATTTCAACAGGGCAAGTATTGTGAGGTACTCTGAGCCGTGAAAACCGCCGCAGTATAGTACACGATTCTTGGTGTTGCCGATGTGCAGAACATCAATACCTCTTCCGCACACGCTTTTTCCGGCAAAGCAATGCTTGATGAACTTGTACCTGTCGCAGAGCTCGTTTATGATTTCCTTGCGTGTTTTGTAATCGGGAAAAACATTATAATCGGGCATAACAAAATCCTTTCCTTTCGATAATTCAATCTTTAAAACGGAGGCATAATTATGGAGCTTTTTGAAAAAACTCTTGACAGCAAGAAAATTTTTGACGGCAGAGTTCTGCATATAGTCCTTGACGAAGTGGAGCTTCCTGACGGTAAAAGGTCAAAGAGGGAGGTTGTCAATCATCCGGGCGGAGTATGCGTTGCCGCTCTTGATGAGGACAATAACCTTTCTTTTGTAAAGCAGTTTCGCTATCCGTACAAGGAGGTTGTGCTTGAGCTTCCTGCCGGCAAGCTTGAAAAGGGTTCTACTCCGCTTGAAAACGGAAAGCGTGAGCTTCTTGAAGAAACGGGACTTGAGGGTTACTCCTACATTTCTCTCGGTCAGGTCTATCCGTCTCCCGGATACACCTCGGAAATTATCCATCTTTATGCCTGTCGGGTAAAGTCACAGGGTGAGCAAAAGCTTGACGAGGGTGAGTTTTTGAATGTTGAAAAAATCTCTCTTGACAAAGCCGTTGAAATGGTGCTTAACAATATGATACCCGACTCCAAAACACAGATTGCCGTTTTAAAGACTGCCGCACTTTTGAAAAGCGGTAAAATTTAATTTAATCATAGGAAATATATATGCAGAATTTTACTGTTTCAGAACACGAAAAATTGAATACTGCCGTTGCTCTCGGATTTTTTGACGGACTTCACAAGGGACACCGAAGGGTTATTCTCTCGGCTGTTGAGCAGAAGAAAAACGGACTTTTGCCCGTGTGCTTTACATTTGCTCAAAGCCCGAAGGAGGTTCTCGGAAAATCTTCTAAGGGTGCGCTTATGACAACGGAAGATAAGCTGAAAACGCTTGAAAGCTTGGGTATTGAACATACCTTCAGTCCTGACTTTAAAAAGCTGATGAATATGTCTGCAAAGGACTTTGTCGAGAAAATTATTTTCGGCGACCTCAATGCAAAATTTGTTGTCTGCGGTTTTAACTATCGTTTCGGAAAAAACGGAGAAGGCGATACCGAGTTGCTCAAAAAGCTTTGTGACGAGAACGGTACAAAGCTTAAAGTGATTGAGCCTGAGCGTGACGATGGCGATGTTGTTTCGTCAACACTTATCCGTCTGCTCGTAAGTGAGGGCAGCATTCGCCGTGCGAACAAGCTTTTGTGTTCATATTTTGGCTTTTCTGCCGTGATCACTCACGGAAAAAGACTTGGCAGAGAACTCGGTACTCCGACAATCAATCAGAAACTTCCCGAAAATCTTGCCGTGCCGAAATACGGCGTTTATGCGTCTGCCGTTACGCTTGAAAACGGAAAGGTCTATTGCGGTGTGACTAATATCGGTGTAAAGCCGACGGTCGGAGGAACAAAGCTTTTGAGTGAAACATGGATGCCTGACTTTCACGGCGGTGAAATATACGGTCAGACAGCTGATGTCCGTCTGCTTGATTTCATTCGTCCCGAAAAGAAGTTTGACAATATCACCGAATTAAAAAATGCCATAACCGACAATGCGGTTACGGCAAAAGAAATTTTTGATGAGATGTATAGATACGGAGTCTGAAGTAAGCGTAGTATTTATCTATTGTTGACATCGCAATTCCGGCTTGATACAATATGATACGAGAATACAAGGAAGTTTAAGGCGGTTAGTCACATCCGAACGCAAACCGATGAAAGCATTGGCTAATATGTGCAAGGAGGTGACAAAGGTGGAATACATAATTTGTTTTACCTTGCTTGTTACAATAATAATTGTTGCAATAAAAAAATAACCGCCCTTACAGCCCGGAAAACTTAGGGACGGCTATTTTTGTCTTTTCTTTTTTCGGCTAACCGCTTTTAACGGTTTTCCTTGTGTTCTTATTATATATTATGCAAAAAGCAATGTCAATATTTCATTTGAATTTTATATGGCTGAAAATATTGAGCGGTGACGGAACTTTCCGACACCGCTTTTTTATTTGAATTCATCGTTAAGAATTTCATCAAGGTTATTGACCATTGCTGTGACGATTTCGTATGAACCGCCGTCTGAGATTGACTTCATAAGAGCGTTTATGTTTTCTTCAAAATCCTTTGGCAAGAGGGTGCAATACTTTTTGCAGAGCTGAACCTGTCTTTTTTCACCGGGGTGTGTCTGACGGTTGAGTGCGAAGATAACATCAAAATAGCTTTCGAGAAAAGCGGTGATTCTGTGATTGACACTGACGATATCGCCACGCTCCTGAGCCTTTTTAATCTGCCTGTCATATGACGGAAGCTTTCCGTTCAAAAGGTTGCGGTTGTTTTTGATAATCGCACTGCGGAGATTTTCCGGAAAGTCAATCTGCGCCATATCTCTGAATTTTGTGAAAGTGCCTGTCTTGTCAAAAAGAACCTTGCTGTTCTTGATATTGTGCCAAAATGCGGTTGTATAGCCGTTAAAAGCCTTGCCGCCCTTGATTACCGTATCAATATACCGACCGAACCTGTCAACATCACGGTAGATTATGTCAACGGGAGTACCGTTATTAATAACCGTGTTGTCCTCGCTCTCCCAATAATGATTGCCGAATTCTGCAATCGAACAGTATTTTCCGAGGAGATTTTCTCTTGTTTCGGCTGTCGGAATTTCAGTGCAGTAAACATAAATATCGTAGTCCGAATTTTCATCACTTGCACCTGTTGAACGAGAACCGCCGAGTGCGACAGCCTCAACCGTATCAAGCGACTTGAGTGCAAGCAAAATTTCTTCAAGGTTTGCGTCCTTAACATTGTATTCCGCAAAATTCATAGTTTTGATCTCCTTTATTTTATGGTATCATATTTCTTTGTCGGATTAAGCCGTAACTTCTGCCGTTTCGGTTGGACTTGTCTTATCTTCAAGCACAACCCTTTTGCCTCTCCAACCGCCCTTTATCCAGCGGATAAACACAACAACGCCTCTGAAAATTTCATCGGCAGCCATGGCAATCCAAATTCCGGTAAGTCCCATTCCGAAATAAATTCCGAGCAGCCAGCCGAGTCCGACACTCAAAAGCCACATTGAAAAAATTGCGAGTGCAGTCGGGAATTTAACATCACCGGCGGCTTTCATACTGTTGATTATAACAAGGTTTGTTGTTCTGCCGAATTCAAGAATAATCGCAATGAACATAACCGATGAACCGAGTGCGATAACAGCTTTATCGCCTGTGAAAAGTCCGAGCGTAAAAGGCGAAATCAACCAGTTTACAATTGCAACCGAGATTGAAATTATCATACCGAAACGCAAAGTTTTCAGCACTCTGCGGTATGCAAAATCGTAATCGTGAGCGCCTACGCTGTGACCGACAATAATCTGTGTTGCATTTGCAGCGGCAAGAGCAATCATATATGTGAACATTGAAAGCATATTAGCGTAGATTTTTGCGTTGATTGCAACGATACCCATTGTGTTAATGAATGCCTGTAAAAACAGCTGTGAACAGTCGTAGGAAATGTTCTCGCCTGCTGTCGGAATGCCGAGTTTAAGAAGGCTTTTGAGAACATCATACGGAAACGGGCGAAGATATTTAAGGCTGAACTTGCCTTTGATAACCGTGTAGAAGTATATAACAGATGCAATTACCGCAATAACTCTGCTTCCGCATGTGGAAACAGCCGCACCCGACGCACCGAGTCCGAGAACCTGAAGCGGTCCGTAGAGCAAAAGAGCATTTCCGCAGATATTGATAATGTTCATTCCAAGACCGATAATCATACCGAAAACGGTTTTGCCGTTGCTTGCAAAAATTGAGTTAAAAGCATTAATAAGCGCCTGAGTAAAGATTGTACCGCCGACTATTCGCATATACATATCCGATTCGTCAAGCATTGCCGCAGGCACCTGCATTGCCTCAAGCAGATTTCTGCTGAATATGAATACAACAAAGCTGATTACAATACTCAGCACAAGGTTGAATGACAACGCAACCGTGTAAATCATATTCATCTTTTCCTTTTTACCTGCTCCAAGGTACTGGCTGACGATTATGCCCGTTGCGCTTGATATAATGTTAAAGGCAAGAGTCAGAAAACCGAGAATCTGGTTTGCGTTGCCGATTGCACCAACGGCGGTTTCGTTGTAGTTTGAGAGCATAATCGTGTCAACATAGCCGAGTGAGATGCCGAGCAACAGCTGTAAAAATATCGGCCACGCAAGCTTGATTACGCGCTGATTCATAACTGAATCGTTCGGATTTTTGAGTTTTGAAGAAGTAGCAGACATAATGTAATCTCCGTTGAATAAAATGATTATATAAGTTTTTATGTTTTAAATGTTTTGAAAAAATAAATTCTGTGTAAATTGTGCATTGCCGTTGTTCTGACTGCTTGACCGCCGTGTATTTGAGATGTATAATCTAATTGCGGATGGTTGCAATCTGTCGCAATCTTCAAACTAAGTTCAGATAACCAACGGTTGTTTTCGATAAAATCAGAAAAAATACAACGCAAATGCGAAAGGATAAATAGGTATGAATATATGCGTTTTTGGCTCATCAAGTGAGCAAATTGACAAAATCTATCTCGAATCTGCCGAGCACCTCGGCAAAAAGATTGCCGAAAAGGGCTACAACCTTGTTTTCGGTGCGGGAAAATACGGTGTTATGGGCGCATCTGCCCGAGGCGCATACAGCGCAGGCGGTTACACAATCGGAGTTACACCCGATTTTTTTATTGATGTGGGTGTTGTTTTTGACAAATGCTCCGAACTTATTGTAACAGATACAATGCGTGAACGCAAAGGTATTATGGAAGATAAAGCGGACGCTTTTGTAATCTGTGCCGGCGGTATGGGTACTTTTGAAGAATTTTTTGAGGTTCTCACACTAAAGCAACTTAACAGACACACAAAGCCTATTATTATATATAATGTAAAAGGCTACTATAACTCAATGCTTGCAATGCTTGACAATGCCGTAAGTGAAAAGTTTATGACCAATGCCTGTAACAGACTCTACACGATTGCCGATACCGAAGAAGAGGTTTTCAACCAGCTCGAGAATTATGTTCCGTTCACCTACAATAAATATGAGTTTCTCAAAAAGGACGGTGAGCAGAATGGCTGATCAATGCGAATTTTGTGCAAACTTTGTCAGTGATGACGAATTCGGTGATTATTGCAATATCAACCTTGACGAGGACGAAATGGCAAGGTTTTTAACCCGAAGCACAGACACCTGTCATTACTTTCAACTTTATGATGAGTACAAAATAGTGAGAAAACAAAATTAAATAATTTAAAACAGCAATATAACAAAATAAGTTACACGGTTGTAACTTTTGCCTCAAATTTAATTAAATGTCGTTTGTTATTATTGTAAACCTAAAATCCCCTTAATTAAAGGGGATTTTTTGTTTTTTTATATCATTTTAAAGGTTAGAATATGAATAAAAGACAAGCGGATTAAGTCCGTTAAAATATAATCGAAAAAGAAAAGTTTAGAGGAATGCACAAATGTAATGTGAAAATCTTGTGAATTCATCCAAAAAAAATGACAGAGGACAAATAAATATTGCAAAATGTGCGTTGAAGGTATAGAATATTATTATATTTTGTACAGCAGTGCACCATTTTAGTGCATTATTTTTTAAGAGGAGAGGGTTTTTGTGGGCCTTTTTAACAGGATTATTGATAAGATGGTCAGCGACAAAGTTCCATTTAAAAAGAGAAAAAGGCTGATTGTTTTTGTTGCAATCATAACCCTTCTTTCAATGACAACAGCAACGGTTGCGTGGTTCTCAGTAAACACTTTCGCGGGCGTTGACAAGCTTGACCTTAATATCAGCCTTGCCGCACAACTTAAAGTAAGTATGGAAAACCACGGCAAAGACCTTGAAAAATACGGCAAGGTAATCACGAACGAGATGATTGACGATTACCTTAAAAAGCATGACTCAAGCCTTGAAGATACGGTGCTTGACCCTGTTACAACAAGAGAGGGTACAGAGTTCACCAATCAGCGTGGCACAGTCAGAGAGCCTAACAAGCACAGCTACCTTGAGTTTGAATGCTACTTTATCGCAACCGAGGAAATGTGGGTTCACCTCACAACCGAAAGCACAAAAGCAGGTGCTGATGACGGTACAAAGGTATCGACAGAATCAACCGGTGCAAAGGCTGATGTAGTAAATTGTGCAAGAGTTGATTTCACAGCCGAGGGAGCAGGCAACGGCACAACAATTTATGAGCCGAACAGAAGCACTCCCGTAAACGGACAGACAACCTTTGATTTGCCATCAGGTTCAATGGTTTACTCTAACAACACAAGACTTTTCCATCTTAATCAGCTCGAACCTGTTAAGGTAACAGTTCGCCTTTGGATTGAGGGTAACGACCCCGAGTGTGATGACGATGTTCAGGATGCACAGCTTTCTGTACAGCTTGGCTTTGTCGGATGCGATAAGGACAATAAACCAATATCATAATTAAACAAGATCCCGTAGGGGCGGTCATCGGCCGCCCGTCCTGGAGAAGCTGTCATTCAACGCAGATTTCAGACAGGAGAAAAATTATGGGTTAATGAAATACGCACAATCCGACAGTTAAACGGATACAACTTTGAGGGGAGAGAAAAACTTGTTCGGAAAAAAGAAACCAAAAATTGAACAACCGATTACTCCCGAGGAGTTAAGTCGCTTAAATGATAAGAAAATGGCAGATTCCGAGATTGAACATTTTCATGTAAAAAATGATTCAATCGAGATTGTAAAATACAAAAAGCGCAGACGGCTTTTGAGTATTATCCTTTCGGTCTGCATAATCATTCTTCTTATTCTGTTCATTGTTTCAACGCTTGTAACGCAATGGGGCGACTTGATTATCAGCATTGATTCTCCTGCCGTAAAAAAAGGTATCGTGCTTAGCGAAGACGCTGACTTCAAAACTCAGTGTGCTTCACTTACTGCGGAGCAGGTTAAGGATGTTACAAACATTACATATTCGTGGCTTCCTGTTGACCTTGACACAAGCAAGGACGGTGCGCACAACGGCAAAAACTATGTTGCTTATACTTTCTATTGTAAAAATAACGGAGAGGTTGAGCTTGACTATGACGCAGTGCTTGAAATCACAGGTGCGGCGAAGTCGGCAGATGAAGCAACCCGAGTTATGATTTACAAAAACGGCAAGGGTGCAATTTACGGCAAAGGTCAGTACAAAGACAGAAGCAAAGCCGAAACCGATTGTACAAAGTTTGTAAGCGATAAGGAAGTTTATAAAACATCAACCGAAAAATTCAAGGTTGGCGATATTGATAAATACACAATCGTAATTTGGATTGAGGGTAACGACCCCGAATGTATCGACGATATCCGTAACGGTCATGTAAGAATGAGAATGCTGTTCTCGGTTCGTGATGATGAAGAATCCACAGCAAAACCGTAATTTTCGGTACAGTATTACATCAACTTGGTATTATGTGCCTCGGCACTGATATAGCAAAAAATCCCTATGGTGTTTTAGGGACAAAAATTATTTTATTTAGGAGGAATTTCTCTATGAAAACAAAATCAAGAAAGAGATTATTAATCTCTTCCGTAGCAATGCTTCTCGTGGCAATGCTCGCACTTGGTACAGCAACATTCGCTTGGTTCACACAGAACACATCAGCTACTGCTGACGGTATTACAGTAAGAACTTCAAAGACATCATCATTAAAGATTTCTGATGACAACCGTCCTTACGACACAAGCTTTACTTACACAGATGTTCAGAGTGTTATGTTACCATCTTCTTCTATCAACGGTGCAAACTGGTATTCTACAGTAGCTGACGATGACACAGGCGTTTCTTCTCAGACCCCAACTGCTATCACACTGGACACTCCAGATCAAATGAATCAGAACAACAAGTATGTGTTCGTTGACCAGCTCAACATTCAGAACGCAGGTGAAGTTTCTGTAAAAAACATTAAGATTACAATGGCTAACTTCAATGCTCACAACTATCTTCGTGTTGCATTGGTTCCCGTAACTGCAAAGGGACAGTGCATTGATGTAGATGCCGCTGCATTTAAGAGTAATGTATACGCTGCAGATGATACTGCTTACAATCCTATTAAGGCTGACGGTTCTTACTCGACAGCAACAGCAGACAAGATCACTCCTATTGTTGCAGGTAGCCCAGAGGTAATTAATATTCCTGATCCTTTGCCCGCAGGTAAGGAACTTCACTACAACCTTTATGTATGGTTCGAAGGTCAGGATCCCGATTGTAAGGATGCAAATGCTGGCACAGGTGTTTCAAACCTCCAGTTCACTGTAGAGGGTACTCCTGTTTCTGAGGTTTAATTAACTTTAACAGTTAAAATAGCGAAATTATTTGATATCCCAATGATTGGAGACCCCTTATGAAAAAAGTTGTAAAAAGAATAATAAACATAATAATTGACATTATTGTGATTTTGATTCTGGCAGTGTCGGTTTTAATCGTTACATTGTCACTAACTTCCAAATCATCAGGGGTCCCCAATGTTTTCGGTGTTGCGCCCCTTAGTGTTCTGACAGGTTCAATGGAAGATACAATTAATACAGGCGATCTTATTTTCTGTGAGGTTACGGACGATCCTTCATATGAATATAAGAAAGGCGATATTGTTACTTTCTATAAGAATATCAACGGTAAATCCGAACTCAATACTCACCGAATTGTTGAGGTTGTTAAGGATGACGACATTACCTACTACAGAACACAGGGTGACAATAAGAAAACTAACCCGGAGCCCGATAAGGATCTTCAAACCTCTTCAACTATTGTTGCCAAGTACACAGGTACGAGGATTGGCGGCGTGGGTAACTTTTTAAGCTTTATCAGAACTCAGCTTGGATTTTTCCTCTGCGTTCTGCTTCCGATGATTATTTTCTTTGTTTATGAAGCGGTTCGTGTTGTTCTCAACCTACTTGCCTACAATAAGGAAAAAACTCTTGAAGAGGCAAAGCTTGCGGTCGATTCCGCCGAGCTTACCGAAGAACAGAAAAAGAGAGCTATTGAGGAATATCTTGCCTCCGTCGGAGAAAATCAGGACAAGGCGGAAAATGAGTCCGAAGTACAAACACCTGCTGACGGCAATAATTCCGCTGATGATTCAGATTAAGTTATGACAAATTTGTCCCTAACGCATTCATAGCGTTTATCGTAACGGTATATTTCTTTCTCAGTATCAAAGCTGAGAAAGAAATACAGTTACATACTGTAGGGGCGGTCATCGGCCGCCCGCCTTGAAGAATCTGTCCTTTATGACAGATTTCAGATAGGAGAAATATCTTATGAAACGAAAACTTCCGATAAGGAAAAACATAAGACTTGAAAATTATGATTATTCTGACGGCGGCGGATATTTTATAACTGTGTGTGCCAAAGACAGAAAATGCTTATTTGGATATGTGAATAAGAACTGTGTAAAAATCAATTGTGATGAAAAAGACATGGTTCTGCTTTCCAATGTAGGGCAAATTGTCGAAAATGCAATTTGTCATATTGAGGAATCGTATAATCATCTTGTTGAATTGGATAAGCATATCGTTATGCCTAACCATATTCACCTTATCCTGTTTTTATCGGGCAGAAAGTCTGATGAAGGCGGGCGGCCAATGACCGCCCCTACTGTTTCGCAAATCGTGAATCAGTTAAAAGGAGCTGTAACAAAGGCTGTAGGCTGTTCCGTATGGCAGAAGTCGTTTTATGACCATATTATCAGGAACAAAGATGATTATGTAAAAATTTGGAATTATATCGACAATAATCCACAGAAATGGACTATGGACAAATATTATTGCGAATGGTAGTATCTTTATGCGGATATAAGCCGTTCACAGATTAAATTCCCCTGTAGGGGCGGTCATCGGCCGCCCGCCTTGAAGAATCTGTCCTTTATGACAGATTTCAGATAGGAATTTAGAAATGTGTTCTTACACAAAAGATGAGAGTAGATTTTTTTAAGGAGACGAAGTACCGTGGATACAGTATTTAAATTTCTTTTTGAATTTCTCGGTCAGTTTTTTGGCTCATTATGGTCAATAATCACCGGGTTATTTGGCGGAGTAGGCAATGCCTTTGATTTTTCCGCTTATGTAAACATTATTAATGCCTATACCACGGAGCTTGGCGGCCTCGCATGGGTAATTGCGATTATTGCCATTGTGCTTCTGGTAGCTGTGCTTGCACTTTGCGTATGGCTCATTGTCGTCGCTGTAAAAAAGTTTATTCGTTCGCACAGAAGAAGAAAAGATACAGATTCTCTTGTTAAAGAGGTTCAGGCACTCAACAAAGAGGTTATGAGACTCAACCTTGAAAAGGATAAGATTCTCTCTATGAAGGTTTCACAGATTGGTCTTAACCCCAACGAGATTTCAGAGCTTACAGGCGAAGAAATCGAGTCGCTCAACAACGGCGAAGAAGAGGACACAGGCGAAAGCCGTTTCTACAAACTTACGGAAATCGACCACCTTTGGGCAGATTATGTTCCGCCGGTTTATGACAACGATATCACACTTCCCGAGTTCTGTGAGCGTTTCAGACTCTTTGCTTGTTCACAGCTTGGTCTTTACTACGATATTAAGCTTATCAGACTTTTTGTTGCTGCGTTTGCATCTACCAGACTTATTATCCTTCAGGGTATTTCAGGTACAGGTAAAACTTCACTTGCTTACGCCTTTGGTAAGTTTGTAAACAATCCTTCAATCGTTGCTTCCGTTCAGCCGTCATGGCGCGACAGAACAGAGCTTTTCGGTTACTTCAACGAATTTACAAAGAAGTTCAACGAAACCGAGCTTCTCCGTGCAATGTATGAGGCATCGTATAACGAAAACATCTATGCGGTAATCCTCGATGAAATGAACATCGCTCGAGTTGAGTATTACTTTGCCGAGATGCTTTCAATTCTTGAAATGCCGTCAAGAGATGAGTGGGTTGTTGATATCATCCCGAACTCTTGGCCGTCTGACCCGAAGCATATCGTGAACGGTCAGCTCAAAATTCCGCCGAATATGTGGTACATCGGTACTGCGAATAACGATGACTCGACATTTGCTATCACAGATAAGGTTTATGACCGTGCTATGCCGATTAACATCGACACAAAGGGTGTTCCTTTTGACGCACCTCTCACAGACTCTGTATACATTTCATACAAACATTTTGAGTACATCCTCAATGCCGCTAAGGTTCAATTTGTTGTTTCGGAAGAGAACCTCAAAAAGATTGCCCTTCTGGATGATTATGTTATTGAGCATTTCCGCATAGCTTTTGGTAACCGTATTGTAAAGCAGCTCCGTGACTTTGTTCCTGCTTATGTCGGAACAGGCGGTACAGAGCTTGACGGTCTTGACTATGTTCTTGCCCGCAAGGTATTTAGAAAATTTGAGTCACTCAATCTTTCATACATTCGTGATGAAATAGATGGCCTTTGTGCGTATATTGACGAGCTTTTCGGCGAAGAAAATATGACTGAGAGCAAGGATTATCTCCGTATGCTCAAGAAGCTTGTATAATTTTAGCAATTCAGGGCGAACTCTGTTCGCCCTTTGCTTGGTGAAAGGACTTTGTTCCTTTAGCGGTAAAACTATCTGATTGGAGAAAAATCAATGGCTGATTTTGGTAAATATTTCAGAGCATATATGTATATGCAGGACATTCTGAAAAATGATTTTACTTACAATTACATAACAGAAGGCCTTAAGGACGGCGATAAGGGCGAGGATAAGCTCGACGGTAAGACCAACGAAAAGGTAATTGATATGGAGTGGGTTGTTGCCATTGAGGAAACACTTCCGTACATTCAGAAAGCAATAGACGAACAGCGCCGTTTTATTAAGCAGGTTGACAATGTTGTTAGAGTTGAGCTTGCAAAAAAGATTGGCCCCGAGTCGGTTAAGCACCTTTCGCAGCACACTAACTTTATCGCCAAGGTTGAGGGTGATATGGTAACGCCTAACAAAATCCTCACAATTGAGCGTGAAGAAAGCTTTGCTATTTATGAAAACCGTGTGCTTATGACGCTGATTCGCAAAGCGCTTCATTTTGTTGACGATAAATATTCAAAAATGAAAGATGTGCCGAACGACAGCTATAATAAAATTTCTATGGTTCGCCACATTGATTTTAATGAGAAAAAAGTAGATTTTAATCTTAACTATATAAATGAATCTCACGAAACTCTTGCAGATGACCTTGATGTTCTTGATGTTTCTCAGCTTTCGGACTTTGACCGAATCAGAAGAATCAGAACAACCCTCAATGAGTTTTTAAACACTCAGTTGATTAAGGAAATCTCAAAAGAGCCTGAGGTTCGTCCGCCGCTCATGCAGACCAACCTTCTCAAAAAGAACCCCAACTTTAAAAGAGTGGTTGAGCTGTGGAACTTTCTCGACAGTTACAAGCGTAAAGGCTTTGAGGTTGTAAGCGAGGAATACAACGGCAAAATGACAGATACTGTTCAGCAGGATGTTTACTTTGCGATGGGATTCCAGCATTTTATGATGTCTATTGCTACAAACCCGGCACTTCGTTCAATCCTTAAGGAACAGTACGACGCTGAAAATGCACGAATTGCCGAGGAAGAATCAAAGCCGCAGAAGACCCGCGAGGCGGTTATGAAGGCACAGCTTGATGCTGTTCGTAAAGAGGAGATGGAAATCCGCCTTCGTGAAATCCGTGAACGCGAAAAGAAAATTCTTGACCTCACGAATGAAATCAAGAATTTAAAGGTTATAATTGATCAGAAAGAACAGCAGATTCTCACTCTCAGGGGCAGGGTTTCTGCTCTTGAAGACCAACTTGAAGAGGTTAAGAAAGAGCTTCAGCAGACAAAACTCAAGTTGATGGAGGCAGAAAAGAGAATTGCCGAGCTTGAGGAAGAAAATCAGCAGTTAAAAGATACTATTGAAGAGTTGAATAAAACGATTGATGAACTCAATCAGACTATTGACACACTCAATAAAAAAATAGTAGAATTAAATAACAGAATTCTCGTGCTTGTGCAGGAGAATGCTCGTTTGCAGACAAAGGTGAAAGAGCAGGAAACTGTTATCGCCGAGCAGAAGGCTCATATTGCAGAGCTTGAAACTCAGGTTGCCGAGCAACTTGCAAAGATTACGGCTCTTACGGAAAACCTTGAAAAATGTCATGCGCAGATTGAAGAGGACGCTCGTAAGATTACCGATTTGTCTGACAAAAACGAGAAGCTCACTGATACTCTCCAAACCGAACGCATTCAGCATAAGGAAACAGTCAACAAAATGAATGCCGATTTTGCTGAAGAAAAACAGCAGATGAATGACGCTCATTCGGCAGAGGTTGAATCGCTTAACCATAAATTCAACGATGCAGAGGTTGAACATAACACTTATGTAGCAAAGCTGAATGCGGATTTTGCGGCAAAGGCAAATGAAACAGAGCAAAAGCATCTTAAAGAGCTTGCAGATAAAGAAGAGACTCACAAGAATGAACTTGTTGAAATTAAGGAAGCCAACCTTAAATCATCAGCCGCAAGCAATGCCGCTCACGCTTCTGAGCTTAAAAAGGCTTATAAGTCGGTTGACAAAAAGGTTGAGCTTGCAGAAAAAGCTTGTGAAAAGCGTATGAAAGCCAAGGTTGCCGAGGTTAAAAAAGAGGCTCAGGCTGAAATTCGCAAAGCCGAAAAGAAAGCAAGCGAAAAAATCAGCCTTGCTAAGGATGAAATTAAATCTGTCAAGGATACAGGCGATTTGTTCGTTCGTGACTACGGCTTCGGCAGTGTTGCAGTTGTTTCAAAATATGCCGAAGAGCTTGCAAAATTCGGCAAGCTTTCAATCGCAGACGAGCTTATAAACGCACAGAAAAGCGTAAGATCTCTTTGCATATGCAGAAGTAAAAAGGGTGTTGTGCTTGCAGGCTTTTCACAGAGCAGCGCAAGCGTATATAATGTTTATAAAAAGCAGGCAGATCTTACTGTTGCATTTAACGATTTGTGTTCAATGCTGAAAGGTATGAGCAATCTGCCGATTGTAATTACATTCTCCGGTGTTGACAGACCGTTTGTGATGAATTTTGAAAACATTGTAAGAGATGCAACCAAAAGAAAAACAACTGTTTTCCATAACAAAACTCTGAAAGCAAACGGATTTGTTTCAGTTTACTTTGGTAAAGAATAAGGGGCAAAAATGAAAAACTCTACTGCGCCCAACAGAAAAACGGGCAGAATGATTGCTAAAAATTTAATAGTTCTGTTCACTGTTGCACTTGCCGGCTTTTGCGGCATTCAGGCGTGGTTTACGGATAAGCGTTCAGCCGAAGCCAACGGTATAGAGGTTGAGTGTCAGGCACCTGACGGTATTGAAATTGCTGTTGTTGGGCACGGTGCCCCTGCTCCTGCCAATGATAAATATACAGTGGGTAATATTACGCTTAATAAAACTAATTGCAAATTTCTTGAGAACCTTCAGTTGACCGAAATAACCGGTGACGGCACATTTTTTAGAAAACCGGCTTTGATTCAATCAGGCGGTCAAGCCCATGTTGATACAAAAGCAGAGTGGAGTGAGCCTACTGCAAATGAGCATTATTTGTCATTTGACCTTTACATTCGTTCAAAATCGCAGTATAATATATCAATAGGCAAAAAATCAACAATAAAACCGGATGCTCCTCAACTCACAACTCAAGACGGTACGGGCATTAAAAATAAAAGCAAGTACGGTAATTTTTCAAGAGATTCCGTAGTTGGTGCAGTAAGATTTTCGGTTGTTGACTATAAATCCGCTCCTCCTTTAAAAAAGCTCTTGTGGTTGCCGGCTCCGAATATCTTGTTGGAGCAGACGACTGACGAGTACACTTTGTCAGACGATATGCCAAGCGGAGAATCGTACAGTCATGTATACTATGACACGAATAGAGTACAACACACAGTCAGCAGTACTGATGTTGATAAGGCGTTTGTTGTGAATAATGATGGTTTTGACGGCGGAAAATTTACCTATGAGCTTGGTCAAAACCAAAACATTGCACAACTTAAAAAGTCCTCAGATACCGATACCGATCCATACTACGGCGACTACGGCGCTATGGTAACCTGTAATATGTGGATTGAGGGCGAAGACGCAGAGGCAAGACTTGCTCTTGTAAACGGAAAGTTTAAAGTTAATCTTGTATTGACAAAAGAAAGTTGATTTTATTTAAAGTAGGAAAGGGGAATTTTTGATGAAGTTGAAAGATAAGTTTTGTGACTTTCTCAACGGTTTAGTTGACTCAAGACTGAATAACACAAAAAAGGTCACGACTTCATATGTTGCTCTTTTTCTTGTTTTAAGTATTTTCGCAGTATCTACCTTTTCATGGTTCACAATAAGAGATACGGCAACTATTGATTCAGATCCCTTTTCTCTTGAATCTGCTGCCGGAATGAGAGTTAATAAGGGTGAAGAAATAAGAAATACAATCACCGTAAAGGACGCAAAGCTGAAAGAAGCATCAAGTGTTGACGGTCGTAATATGTTTTTTCCTGTAGATCGCGGATACGGCGTTGAAGGACAAAGCGTTGACACAAGCGAAATGAAATTTCGTGAAGGCACAGTAGGAGATAAAAATAACGGATACATATACAGCGATTTTACCCTTACCGGTCAAACAGGCGGTCAGGTTGAGGTATATGTAAAAAGTTACAAAGTTGAGGTAACAAATAAATATACAAAAAAGACAGAAGTTTATGACGGTGCAACACATATTACTGTTGACGGCAACAAAAAGCCATCGACATATCTGGCATATCAGAATCCTTGCCCAATAAGGATTGCATTCATCAGAAACAGTGCTGAGGCTTCGACCGTTATTGATCCCACTGCAATTATTGACAGCTACGCTGACGAATGTCAGGCAGTAAGCTCTGTTAATTCGCTCGGCTCGGCAACAACCACTCAAGCAAAGGGCAGGTCATTTTCCGACTACTATTTCGGTACAGGTGCTCCTCTTTTTACTCTTGACGGTCTTAAATCCCAAAACATAACCATGGTTGCTTGGCTTGAGGCAACCGGAGAGAACTGTGACGCTTACGAGGGTCAGAATGTGTCAATTACAGTTGAACTTGAAAGTAACTGGAAAGATATGGAATATGTTACTTTCGTTGACAAAACAAAAGGTGATGCTGACAATGACGAAAATACGGAACTCATGTGGGTTGGCAATGCCGGATGTTTCCTTGTTATGACCTATTATGACGAAAACTTTCAAAATCCAAAGTCAGTAGTAATGAGTGCGTCAAAGACTAAGGTTAATGCTGAGGGAAAACCACAACCTATTGAATGGATAGCTTATCTGCCAAAGGATAAAATAACAAACATATCTTTTATGCGATATAGTAAAGTAAAAGAGAAAATTAAGCTTGACGGAACTAATGAGGTTGAGGTAGGCAGAATATATAATGTATGGCATACAACAGCTGAAGTAAATGATTGGATTAAAGCAAATAATAGTGGCAAAGGTGAAAAAGCGTTTAATTGGTCACATCAAATAAATAAAGAACACGGTCTTCAGACATACCGCACAGATGACGGAACTGCAACCGGAAATAAAGAAAATACCTATTATGCCGTACACGGTAACGGTTACGGCGATACCCCTACTGTTGCTGAAAATGTTGCCCCCTGTATCGGATATTGGGGTACAAAGTATCCCAACAGTTCAGGTGGCAGTGTTGAACCGACTACAACCGAACAACAGCCGACAACCGGAGATGCATATGCAGAGGCGGATATCGTAATTGATAACAAATTATGGTTTAATGATTATAATTGGTATAACGGCGGCGGAGGTCTGAGAAATCTGCTTAGTCAGAATGTTTTTGTACTAAAAGCCGTATTTAGCGATACACACGGTAATGAAACCGCTTATGCAATGAAACCGGAGAGCAGCGGAGATAAGTGTAAACTAAATAGGACAAGTGTTAAAGCCGGTTCGAAGCTTGTAAGATTTGATTTGTATATTTCTGATACAGATACAAAAAAATGCGGATATGATGTGCCTGATAACATTCAGCATACATTTGTAGTGCGTGAAGGTGGCAGTTCTTATAACATATCCTATGAATTGGTAAATGAAGGATCTGGCAAAATAATAAAAGTAGGCAATTGGGAAAATTAATTGATTAACACATTAAGGAGGTGTCACGATGAGAGAAAGACTTGCTCTTTTAAGGGAGTATTTGAAAAACAGACTTGCATTTGGCAAGAATAAAAAAACAAGAAAAGGTTTTATACTCACTATGGTGGCACTTGTTGAAGTACTTGCCATATCGGTTGTGTCCGTTTCGGCTTGGGTTGAAACTATTTCAACAATCACAATTAAAGCTGAGGGCGCAAAAATTGACAACTATGTTTATACTAATGCCGATATTGGCAGTGGTAATGGTTATTCAGGCAAAACCATTGACTTGACTAAATATTTCCGTGCTGCGGGTGGAGTGCATCTTGCTTCGGCTTCAAGTGCTGACGGTGAAAATATATTTTTTCCGATAAAGAAATCGGATGTTTCTGATTTTGGTGCTAATTCTTACAGATGTGCGGATGTAAACGATAAGAATGTTAATTATATTGACTTTTCATTTAATGTAAAGGTTGATAAAACCTTTAACGCGAATCATGCAGAATTTTACCTTGATCAAGTACCTAAGATATCTATAGGTGGTGCAGATGTTTCAGGAAACCTTGTAAGAATGGCAATTACAGATACCGATACTCAAAATACGGTTGTATGCGGTTCTGAGGCAAGTAATAAAAATGTTGTCAGTAAAGCAGAGGGCAATCAAACTCCTGAGACTGTTCGTGCTTTTAGCGATTTTGTTGTTAATCCTGAATCTGAACCAACCGAGTTGTTTAGGGTTGATAAAGGAAGCAGTAAAACAATAAATATTAAAGTGTGGCTTCAGGATGATAAGGCGACTACTGAATATGCCGGTAAAACTGTTTCAATATCTGGTGTTAATATTGTAACTCAGAACAAAAAAGGCAATAAAGTGTATTTTGTTGACCGTACCGTAAATGAAGATATAAAAAATTGGACAAAGGGTGTAACATTTCAGCAGGGTGACAAAACTCCTGTAACGATGAAGTTTAATGAGAATTCGCATACATATTCCTGTGAATACACACCCGCCGCTGGCGATACAATAGTTAAGTTCACCTCGGGAAGTGTCACTTGGTCTACTGATATGAAGTCGCTCAATTCAGGCGACAGTATGTACTACACCGCCTATGGCAATCATAATAGCAGTAATGCCGGATACGGTACATGGGGCGAAGTGATTGAAATCAGTGTTTCAAGCAAAACCGATGTACTCCCTGATACAGGCAATGTTTCAAGTGTATATATGGTTCCGGATAAAAATGACTCTTACAGTAAAGTTAGAATGCCATTTACTAATGACAGGAATAAATGGGTCGGTTATATTGCAAAGGAAAAGGCAGACGACATGACTTTTTCTTTTACAAATAACAATAAAAAATATGAAATTCCTGCTCCTAACAGAGGCAATTCAACGCATTTTGTTGTTACTTCTGCTAAAACAGGTTATTGGGATCCACCTGCTACTATTACTGTTACTGCAGGCAAGAATGATGCAGGAGATCCTAAAGTTAGTTATGATAGTTTGGTAAGTACTACAATTTCTGTAACCCCCGGTACAAAGGTTAAGCTAGAAGCAAATCCTAAAACAGGTTTCGTATTGAAAAATTGGGTAATCAGCGGTACAAGTACCGTGCCAGACGGCATTGACAGCAACGGTTATTTTACCCCGACAGCTTCAGGTAACTATAACTTTACAGCCGTTTATGCTGAGTCGATGACATTTGAGGCTTATGTCAGAACATATGACGGTAAAGTTCTTTCTGAAAGCACAACGGGCGGTTCAGTTGAAATTAAGTGTGGAAACCAAAACTCGACTGTAGATTCCAACGATGGAACACACATTACACTCAATGCTGTTAAGGGCAGCACAGTTACATATTACGCAAAAGCTAAAGACGGATATGTTTTTGACGGCTGGTACACAGATGCAGACTGTAATAGTAAACCGGAGAATTCAAGTGATAAATATGAATTGGCTAATGTTGAGGCTTCCAAGAAGTTGTATGCGAAATTCAAAGTTGATACTTATACCGTAAAAGCATACGCTCAGCACGGTAACAATCCTCCTTCCGGTGATGCCGGTAATGTATCTTTTGATAATAATAATTATGCGTCTGAAGTAACAACAACGGTAAAGCGTAACGGAGAAGTAATTTTTTATGCTAAGCCTGAAAGCGGCTATGCTTTTATCGGTTGGTATAAGAGTGAAACTGCACCAGAACCGACGATAGCGGTTAAAGATTGTTTCTTAGATAACGGCGTCTATTCTAAAAAGATGACGATACAATATTCTGATGTAAAGACATATGCATTGTATGCAAGATTTAAGGCTTTGTGTACGGTAGAAGCCAAAGCGATGTACAACAACGAAAATGTTGATGAAGCCGGTACTGTAAAGGTTGCGGACAGAGCTGCAGGTAAAAGTTCATCTAAACCTGTTATGGAAGGCGACAATGTAACAGTTGAGGCTATTGCCAAAAAAGGTTACAAGTTTGCCGGTTGGTATACGGACATGGCTTGTAATAAACCGTATTCCACTGAAAACAACGATGTTTCACTTATAACCTTAAATAATGTTAGCAAGGGAATCACTCTGTATGCTAAGTTTGAGTTGGAGACAGGCGTTACATTTTACCTTAATGATGGAGGCTTGTGGTCAGGTGATAAGGCGAAACTTGCAGCGTATGTTTGGGATGATAATGGCAATAAGAAATGGCTTGAAGTATCTAAAACTGACTATGACAATTATTACAGCTTTGCTTTAGATAATAATCAATGGAAGCAAGTAATTTTTGTAAGATATGATCCGAGCAAAAATTTGAACGATTTCCCAACGAAAGATTGGAATGGCTATGTTTGGAATAAGACTTCTGATATAACAATTGATTACAATAATAATTGTTATGTTATAACATCTTCTCCAAATAACGGAGGAAGTTCAACCGGCTATTGGACATCATATACTCCAGGTCAGACTGCTAACATAGATATATATGTTTATACCGGAAATTGCTCGTGGTTTGACCATGATAGTGCTGTACTTGCCTATAGATTCAGCACCGATGATTCATTTAAGTCTGATTGCACTAAGGTGACTAAAGACGGAAAAACTTATTGGAAACTGAGTATTCCAACAGATAAGGATACTATTTATTTGTCAAGAGCTGCTTTGGGTGGTCACCATAATGAATTTAATACTTCTATAGATAAAAGTAAAAATTTGTTTACAGTAAATAATGATTTCAATGGTGGCGACTGGAGCACATATTAAAAATTCAACGGAGGTGAAACCATGAAGAAATCTAAATTTACACTTGTTATTGTACTCGGACTTGTACTGTGTTTGTTGTGTGGAACAACTACGACTTTTTCGTGGTTTAATCGTCCTGGAGTGCTACAGGGTGAATCCCTCTCTTGGCGTGGAGATTACAATGTGACCAACGGAGAAAATATTACTGCTGTTACTTATGTTGCTTCAAAACCTGACGGCAGTGAGTATAATACTGTTCCGTTTGATTTTAGTGGTTCGACAACTGTTCCCGCCCATGAAACAAAATATTTCTGTACAGAGGTAAAGAACACGGGAACTGCATCGCAGTCAATTTCTTTGTTCCTTAATAATTCGGAAACTAACACCCTTTCTGTCGGTGTGAACAGCCCCCTCAGAACCTACAGGAGATTTACCTCCGATTCACAAACAACATCTTATGTTACCAAGACACCGAGTAATGTGAATAAGAAGAATTTGTATATAGCTACGAATGTGGATGACCCTACGAAGTACACTATGCACACTTGGAAGAATGTAGATACCGATCCTACTGATAAAGAACTTAGCGGATACATTGAAGGTAAGTCTGTTAATTATGATAATGTAGATTATAAAATATCATATGTTACAATTTCTACGGAACACGACCACGCGAAGCTTTGGCTTGGTATTGGTGATTCTAAAAAGTGGTTCGGTAATGATTTAGTAATTACAGCTCAGAATAATACTTATGTTTTTAAAGAAAATGAATCTACAGCTATGAAACAGTCAGATCCGTCTGCCGGAATTTCAAGTTTTTATTCTAGAGCAGAAGCTGTAGTAGGTGAGACATTTGACTTAAGCGCAAAGGCACAGGGTACGGTGACTTACACATCGTCAAACATTGGTGTCGCAACAATTGATAATAACGGTAAGGTTATTGCCAATAAGGCAGGCAAGACTACTGTTACTGTTACATCTACGGGTGCGTACGGTGATAAAATAACGGCAAAATGTGAGCTTACCGTAAGCAAAGAACCGGTTAAAAGCTCGTATATTCCGATTGTTACGAATATGAAGATTGAAGGCAAAGCCGACAGCGATCCTGTTGTTACAAAGGTGTATTGGTATATCAAAAACGATACAGCATCCGACGCTGAATATTCACTTGGCGATCTGCAAATTTCACTTTAAAATTTTAAAATTTTAAATTTCCAAAAGGGTTGTTTTTACAGCCCTTTTTTATTATAATTTATAATCGGTAGCAGAGAATACAATCCGCCCGCAAGCAAGGGTAGAAAAATATATAGTGTTTGCAACAAAATCCGATAAATGTTGCAAAGTTGTTGTTATTCTGTAGGGGCGTTCGTCGGACGCCCGCAAGTAACCGCACAAATTATATGTAAAACATATTTTATAAATGCCACAATGTAATTGTTATACCTTAGCGGCGAACCGTGTTCGCCAATCGTTTTGGTTGTAAAACCAAAACGAACATATACGCATTTTTGTTATATAAAATAATGTGTTAATAAACAAATAATTTCATCAAGGCGGGCGGCCAATGACCGCCCCTACTGACACGAACTGAGAACGGTGGCACACCGTGGAGGAATTTATGGATAAAAATAACGATTTTGAAAATGCGGTTGAAGTGACATCTGTAACAACCGAACACCCAAAATCAAAAAATAGAATAAGGAAAAGGCATGAATCAAAGCTCCGCAAAACCCTGCGGATAATTAAAAATATAATTTGCTGGGGAGTGCTTGCAATACTTGTGCTGACCGTAATTGTGTTTATGGGTTCAAAGGTGAACGGAAAAACACCTTCGCTTTTCGGATATTCCGTGCTTCGAGTTTCAACGGGCAGTATGCAGCCCGAGCTTATGATCGGCGATGTTATTCTCGGAAAGAGCGTTGACGATCCGACCGCCCTCAAGGTCGGCGATATTATCACCTATCGCGGCAGTGGGCAGACCGAGGGACTTCTCGTGACTCATAAGGTTGTAGTTGCACCGTATAAAACCTCTGACGGCACATATAAGCTACAGACAAAGGGCATTGCAAACGATGCTCCCGACCCGGAAATTTCAACCGAAGATGTGCTTTATATTATGGTGTGCAAGCTTGGATTCATTGACACATTGTACAACCTTTTCTTCTCACCGTGGGGACTGCTGATTTTTATTGCGGCGCTGCTGCTGATATTCATTGATGAGCTTATCGTTATAATACGAATACTTACGGGACATGACAAATCACCGAAGGACAGCGACATCAACGAAATTATAGACCGTTTGCAAAAGGAAAAATTGCAACAAAAGGCTGAATCCGACAACGATACAAAATCGGAAGAATAAATAAAAGCTGAATATATTTAATTTCGGACGAAAGGAAAATTCTCTTTTCGTCCGTTTTTTGTTGGCGAAAAAGACAAAGCGGAAAAATGGTGAAAATAGCTTTTATATGGGCTAAAATCGGCTTTTTAGTTGCATTTTTGGGCGATTTGTGGTATATTTTATACGGTCAAATTTGACCGTAACATACTGATTGTGTTTAGAAATTGATATGTTAAGGGTGGTTTCATGGATTACAAATTAATAGCGCTTGACATTGACGGTACGCTGACAAACTCCCAAAAGGAGATTACTCCCCGTACAAGATATGCTCTTATGGAGGCGCAGAAGCAGGGCAAGAAAATTATTCTTGCGTCAGGCAGACATCCCGTAGGAATTATGCCGATAGCAAAAGACCTTATGCTTGACCGTTTCGGCGGTTTTATTATGGCGTTCAACGGCGGCAGGATTATCAATTGCGAAACAGGCGAAACTATGGTGAGCAAGCTGTTTCCGCTTGAATATCTTCCCGACATCGTGAATGTTTTGAAGGATTCAAACATTACAATCAACACATACGATGACAGGCGAATCATCTCGGATAATAAGGTTAATGACTATACCTATGTTGAAAGGGACGTTATCAAGGCTGAAATGGTTGTTGTTGACGATTTTATCTCATCTGTAAGATTTGATATCAACAAAATTCTTCTTGCAGGCGAACCCGATGAGCTTGATAAGTATCAGAAAATTCTTGCAGACCGTTATGACGGCTTGCTCGATGTATATAAAAGCGCTCCTTATTTTCTTGAGATTATGCCGTTTGGTGTTACAAAAGGCTCAATGCTTCCGCTTTTGCTTGATAAACTCAAGATTAAAAGGGAAGAGCTTGCCGCTTTCGGCGACAACTACAACGATATGACAATGATAGGTTATGCAGGCTTCGGCGTTGCAATGGGTAATGCCGTAACCGATGTAAAGAAGATTGCCGATTACATCTGCGAATCAAACGATAACGACGGTATTGCAAACACACTTGATAAATTCGTTTTAAAGCAATAGTCGCACAAAGTTTGAACCTAATATAAGCTTGAAAATATAAAATATAATTTAACAGAGCGTCAGATTTGACTTAACCCTTTAAAAGAGTTGAAAAAACAGAATCTGTCGCTCCTTTTTGTATATAATAGCCAAATTGAGGGCTTAATCTTTGGCGGCATCAAAGTTGTAATAATTCTTTAAAAGAAAAATATATGAGGCTGTCTAAATTATAATATAATTGTATGTTATGTTGTACAAAGTATAACAAAAGGAGGAAAATCTATGGCAAAAATCAAAAAATTGCTTGCTTTGATTTTGTCGATTTGCGTAATTTGCACGGTATCTGTTATGTCCGTAAGTGCGGCTAATACAGATGACGATAACGACACTTCGGCATCAAGCACAATCACAGTACATTACTACTGTGAGGAAGGCACGCCCACAATCTATTATTGGAACAGTCTTCCGAAAAACATCAGCACGGAGTACCCCGGCGTTAAGATGACTTCCGAGGGAAACAACTACTACAAGTACACTTTCAACGATGTAACAAAAATCAATATGATGTTTGTTACAAACGGAAAGCAGTCTGCGGAACTCACAAGAAACACAGGCGAGTGGTGGTACAAAAATAAGAGATGGTCAAGCAAAAATCCTGAAGATATGCAGGAATTTGACCGTGTTGACATGCGTGAAGACACAATTTATTTTGTAATCACAACCCGTTTCTATGACGGTGACACAGGTAACGATGTTCATTGCTGGGACGACTCACAGGCAAACAACCCCGACAGCGATCCCGCATGGCGTGGTGACTTCAAAGGCCTTATCGACAAGCTTGACTACATCAAGGCTCTCGGATTCAGCGCAATCTGGATTACTCCTGTTGTAACAAATGCGTCAGGCTACGATTACCACGGCTACCATGCAATGGACTTCTCAACAGTTGATGTTCGTTATGAGAGCGACGGCGCTACATATCAGGATCTTATTGATGCCGCTCATGAAAAGGGCATCAAGATTGTTCAGGATATCGTAGTTAACCATTCAGGTAACTTCGGTGAGGCAACTCTTGCTCCTATGTTTACAAAGGAATACGACTCAATTCAGGATCTTGCTTCTGTAGATTGCATGAAGGTTATTGAGGGAAGCGACTTTGCTAAAACATTCCCGAACTACGATGACCTTGAGCCTAAGTATCAGTATGCCGCAAGACTTAATATCATGAAGGATACTAAGGAGCTTGACTCCGGTAATCACGACACGGAAAACTACTATCACCACTTCAAAGACCTCAGCTGGGAAAGCCCGACTGTACAGACAGGTCAGATTGCCGGTGACTGCGTTGATATCAACACAGAGAATCCTACAGTTGCTAATTACCTTAACGACGTTTATAACAACTATATCAACATGGGTGTTGACGCTTTCAGACTTGATACTGAAAAGCACGTTTCAAGACTTACACTTAACCAGTATTACTTCCCGTCATGGCTCAAGACAGGCGGTAAAAACTTCTTCATCTTTGGTGAGGTTTGTACTCGTGTAAGTGAATTCTGGAACCACAACATTCCTGCAATTTCAGCTCCGTTCTATACATGGGCTGAATCAGACAGCCAGTACATCGATTCATTTACAAATGATCAGGCTGCAAACATTAATCTTACACTTAAGCACTATGACAGCAACGCAAGTACAGCAAATCAGCCCACATCTGATAATGTTTATCTTGACGGTCTTAAGTATCACACACCTGATTACAGCAAGTCAAACGGCACAAGCGTAATCGACTTCCCGATGCATTGGAACTTCTCAAATGCAAGCAACGCATTTACCCGTGCTTGTGAAGAAGATCCGTACTACAATGACTCATCATGGAATGTAACATATGTTGATTCTCACGACTACGGTCCTGATATGGACAGCCGTTACGACGGCGGTACACAGTCATGGGCTGAGAACCTTGATGTACTCTTTACTTTCCGTGGTATTCCGTGTCTTTACTACGGTTCTGAACTTGAGTTCCAGAAGGGTGTTCCTATGGACGTAGGTCCTAACGCACCTCTCTCAACAACAGGTCGTGCATACTTCGGTGACTACCTCGAGGGCGACGTAACAGCAACAGACTTTGGTACATATTCTAATGCAAGCGGTGCTGTTGCAAGCACACTTGAAGCACCTCTCGCTGTTCATATTCAGCAGCTCAACAGAATCAGAAGAGCAGTTCCTGCACTTCAGAAGGGTCAGTATACAAGAAGCAAGACTTATGTTGACGGTAATATGGCATTCGTTCGCCGTTACACACAGGGCGCTACAGACAGCCTTGCTTGTGTAACTATCTCAGGCGGTGCTACATTCAAGAACCTTCCTAACGGCAAGTATATTGATGCAGTTACAGGCGATGTTAAGTATGTTACAGACGGCACACTTACAGTATCTTCTGTTGGTAGGGCTAATATGAGAGTTTATGTTTGCTGTGCAGACGGTTTCACCGGAATTGACGGTCAGATCGGCACTAACGGCGCATATCTCAAGTAATAAAATAATGTTATTTTTTACGGAGCAGGTTTTTCCTGCTCCGTATTTTTCTGCCCTAAACTCTCAAATGACGGATTGCAGATTTATATCCGTCAAAATTATACTTCATTTATAAATAAACATCCCGAAAGTTGCATAATGATGAATAAAAAGACAGAAAATTATGCAAATTCTACATATAAGGTTTAAAATCGTTATGACACTTCTGCAAGAATTGTACCTTTTCTTTTTTTAAAAAATGTGCTATAATATATAAAATATAGTTTCAATTTATTGTGAATTTTAAAAAGGAGTGTTTTTTATGACAAACAGCGAGTATTCGGATGTTACACCGCAGATTCATGCTCTGGCTCAGAAAATGACGCATAACTCCGTTATTGATACAGATTTATACAGTAAGTACAATGTAAAAAGAGGTCTGCGTGACCTTGACGGTAAGGGTGTTCTCACAGGTCTTACATATATTTCTACAATCACACAGAATAAGCTTGTTGACGGAAAGCTTGTTCCTTGCGAGGGTGAGCTTCGTTACAGGGGCTATAATGTAAAGGATATCGTTGACGGTATTCTTGAGGATGACCGTTTCGGTTTTGAAGAGGTTACATATCTTCTTCTCTTTGGCGATATGCCTAACGAAGAACAGCTTAAAGATTTTAAGAAGCTTCTCGTTCAGTACAGAACCCTTCCTCAGCACTTTGTTCGTGATGTTATCCTCAAGGCCACAAGTAACGATATGATGAATTCAATAGCAAGAAGTGTTCTCACACTTTTCTGCTATGATAAGAACGCTAACGATACATCAATCGACAATGTTTTAAGACAGTGTATACAGCTTATCTCCGTATTCCCTCTTTTGTCGGTTTACGGCTATCACGCATATAATCACTATCAGCGTGATAACAGCCTTTATATCCACCGTGCAGAGCCTACAATGTCAACAGCCGAGGTTATTCTGTCGCTTCTTCGTCCCGACAGACACTATACTCCGCTTGAGGCAAAGGTTCTTGATATGGCGCTCATTCTCCATATGGAACACGGCGGCGGTAACAACTCAACATTTACAACACATGTTGTAACATCTTCGGGTACTGATACATACTCGGCAGTAGCTGCGGCACTTGCATCACTCAAAGGTCCTAAGCACGGCGGTGCAAATGTTAAGGTTTACTATATGTTTGAGGATCTCAAAAAGCATGTTAAGGACTGGGAGGACGAGGACGCTCTTGAAGATTATCTTGAGAAGCTCCTTGACAAGCAGGCTTTTGATAAAAAAGGTCTTATCTACGGTATGGGACACGCAGTTTATACAATTTCCGACCCCCGTCAGCAGATTCTTCACGGTGCTGTTAAAAAGCTTGCGCTTGCCGAAGGTCACAATGATGAATTTGATCTTTATGAGAGAGTTGAAAGACTGGCTCCGAAGGTTATCGGCAGAAAGCGTAAAATCTATAAGGGTGTTGCCGCAAATGTCGATTTCTACAGCGGACTTCTTTACAGCCTTCTTGATATTCCGTGTGAGCTTTATACTCCGCTTTTTGCAACAGCTCGTATTACGGGTTGGAGCGCACACAGACTTGAGGAGCTTATCAACTGCGGTAAGATTATCCGTCCTGCATATATGAGCATTTCCGAAAACAAGGAATATGTTGATTTGAAAGACAGATAATACGGCGAACCGCCGTTCCCCGTTCGAGAAGTTAGTTTTACAAGTGCGAGGGTTAAATTGCCCGAGCGTATGGAAAATTGAAAGTTAAAAATCAAAGTCGGACGACAGTTTGCAAAATGCAAATCATTGTCGCCCGACCGTTTTTTATATATGAAATTAACTGTTTGGTCGTGGGGCGAATAATATCCGCACTACGATTTTTCGCAACATTCATCTTAAAACAACAAAAGACCGCTCTTTTGAGCGGTCTTTAAAGCTTGTGTTTTAAATTCAAAATTTATTGCAATCAGCAGAAGAATACATCCATTTCTTCTGCGTTGCCGTCGGCAACAAAGTATGCCTTGCTTTCTTCGGGCTTGAGATAGATTGAAATTTCCTTTGCATCCTTGCCGTATGTAGCCTTAACATTTTTGATTACTTCTTCAACAGGAACCTGTGCGCCTGCATATTCTACGAAGAAATTAACCTTTGTTTCAACCGGAACGGGCTTCTTTGGAGCAACCTTCTTTGGAGCTGCTTTCTTAACAGGAGCCTTTTTAACGGGTTCTGCTTTCTTAACAGTTTCAACCTTTACATTTTCTGTCTTTGTGGGTTCAGCCTTCTTTGCAGCTGCAGCAACAGTCTTAGCAGGCTCAGCCTTTGCAACAGTCTTTTTTACAGGCTCTTCCTTAACGGGAGCAGTTTTTGCAGGGGCTGTTTTTGCAGTTGTTTTCTTTGTTGTTGCCATAATAAATCCTTCTTTCAAAGTAATAAAATATTGCAGAAATAAAAGTTTTATCTTTTGTAAATATTATACATTTCAGAGTAAAAAATGTCAATAAACTGTACAAAAATTCGGCGGTTAATACATATTTGCGAAAAAATAAAATTCCTGTTAGTTGAAATGCACAATGTTATTGCCTCATATTTGTGAACTATGTCGTTTTTTCTGTCAAAAAAAACGAAAAAAAGCACATCATCATTTGAAAACCTCTTGCAACTGTGCTAAAATGATAGCGATTAATTTAAGAGAGAAGAATGATTTATGGGAGAGAATTTCATTATTATTGCACAACAGGTGCTTGTACTGTTCATTTTGATTGCAGTCGGTTTTATTTGCGGTAAGAAGAAAATTATCACCGATTTTTCCGCCCGTCACATGACCGATATAGTATTGTATGTTGTGACGCCCTGCGTTATGATTTCTGCTTTTCAGCGGGAGTTCTCGTTTGAACTTTTGAGCGGACTTATAATTTGCGTTGCCTGCTCTGCACTTATTTTCGCTGTGTCAATACTTATCTGTAACCTGATTTTTCATGATAAAGATGAAAGCCGTAAGGCTGTTATCCGCTTTGCAACAATCTATTCAAACTGTGCATTTATGTCTTTGCCCCTCCAGAAGGCAATTCTCGGTGATGACGGTTGGTTTTACGGCTCAATTTTCGTTGCCGTATTCAACATTTTTGTATGGACGCACGGACTTGTTTCAATGAGCGGTGACAAAAAACAGCTTTCATTCAAAAAGCTTGTTCTCAACCCCGGTCTTATCGGTGTTCTTCTTGCAATTATCCTGTTTATTACAGGGTTTAAGCTTCCGTACATAATCAGTCAACCGGTTGAATATCTTGCAGTTCTGAACACTCCGCTCCCGATGCTTATTATAGGTTTTTACCTTTCACAGGCTGACTTTAAAAAGGCGTTCACTGACAAGGGCGTATATTTTTCTTCGGCAGTCCGTCTGATTGCTTTACCGATGATTACAGCGGTTGTAATGTCATTGTGCCGTGTCACACCCATAATTACCATGGCTTGCGTAATTGCCACATCAGCCCCTACTGCCGCAACAACAACTATGTTTGCAACAAAGTTCAACAAGGATGTTGAGCTGTCGGTTAGTATCGTTGCCGCAACTACGGTATTTTCACTTGCAACAATGCCGCTTGTCGTAATGCTTACGGGCATGATGAGCGGATTTAGTAGTTAATGTAAAATGGAAAATTGAAAATTATGGTCGGCGGTGTGCCACCGCAGACCTTTCGAGAAGATAGTTGAGATAAATGAATTGCATTGATGCCCGAAACGGCATTGATGCAATTTTTATTTTATATGAATTTAACTGTTTAATTGCAGAGGAAAACCGTGTTCTCCCTTTAGTAATGGCAGAAAATTTATGTTAAATCCAATTCATAATATGTCTTATTATTATAAAACTGTCTACACGAATTGGGAACGGCGGCTCGCCGTAAAAATATATAGAAATCTCGGCTAAAATTTGATATAATGAACACATAAAAATATATAATCCTTTGAGGGGGACTGTATTATGTCGAGAAATCCTATGCAAAAACAGAAACTTTTGTATCTGCGGAAAATTCTTCTTGAAAAGACCGATGAAAATCACGGGTTGACTTCAAGTGAAATTCTGGCAGAGCTTGCGTTGTACGGAATTACTGCGGAGCGAAAAAGTCTTTACGATGATTTGCAGGTGCTTGAAAAATTCGGAATGGACATCTGCAAGAGCAAATCATCGACCGTTAAATATTATGTTGCAAGCAGAGAATTTGAACTGCCCGAGTTGAAGCTTCTTGTTGACGCAATTCAAAGCTCAAAATTCATTACCGAAAAAAAGAGCATTTCCCTCATTCATAAGCTTGAAGGGCTTGCAAGTGTTCACGACGGCAAGGAACTGCAACGGCAGGTTTTTGTCGCAAACAGAGCCAAAACAATGAATGAACGAATTTATTATTCGGTTGACAAAATTCAGAATGCAATAGCACTCAACCGCAAAATCTCGTTCAAATACTACCGTTGGGAACTCGATTTTTCGGGAACGGAGCGAATTGTCAAGCGTGAAAAAATCAGGGACGGCGGATACACGGCTTCACCGTGGGCGCTGTGCTGGGATGATGAGAATTACTATCTCATTGCCTATGACACCAGTGCCGACAGTATAAAGCATTACCGTGTTGACAAAATGGACGATATCGAGGTGCTTGACGATGAGCGTGACGGGGGAAAGACCTTTGAAAAATTTGATCCTGCAGATTATTCAAAGGGCGTTTTCTCAATGTTCGGCGGTGAAAAAGCTACGGTTAAGCTGTCGGTTGACAATGATTGCATAGGTGTTATTGTTGACAGGTTCGGCAGGGATATTTTTGTTACAAAGGAAAGCGACACAACATTCGGTGTATCGGTTGATATTATGACAAGCAAACAGTTCTACGCTTGGGTATTCGGTCTTGGCGGAAAGGTCAGAATTATATCACCGCAAAATGTTGTTGATGGATTTAAAAAACAGCTTGAAAATGTAAACGATTCATTTTAATTGCCATACGGTTGGCAATATTTCATATTAAAATCGTTAAATAATAATGTCTGATTCGGAAACAATTATAACAATTATCAGTAGATAAATTGATACATTATTGCGTAGAATTAAAAATCAATTAACATACAGCAGACAGCGGAATATTTAAAATTTGCACTAATTGCAGTTTATACATTTATTTTTTGCACATTTGTCGTAATTATTGACTTTATTGTGCATAAAGTCTATTATATTGTTGCAGTGATTATTTGTGTTGTTTTTAGACACAAAATGTTTGAAAACATAATTTTTTAGAATCGGGGTTATTATTATGGATTTTGATTTCTTGCGTTCGGCAACCGCATCCAGTTCAGCTTACAGAGTAGTTTGCGGTGAAATGATTATTGACAGCAATATGTGGAATGTTCACAACGAGGTTCTTGTGGCTGTTGTAAGGGACGGCTATATGACCGTTGAAATGGGTGCTGACACTTATTCGCTCTCAACAGGCGACATTTACTTTATTTCACCTAATCAGAGATACAAAATTAATAATACAGGCAACGCAAGAGTTGATGTTATTCTTCTTAACCTTTCAAATCCTGCATCGCTCACTCAGGAGTTTATTCCGCAGAGTCTGATCAGAGGTCTTGTAACAGGCAACTGCACTCACTTTGCAAAGGTTACGAGAGGCGACTACCGTTATAACAATCTTATTGACGATATGAACACGGTTATTTCTGCCGAGAACGAAAAGCACGAGTTCTTCCAGATTCTTGTTCACGGCAAAATGTACGACATTTTCTATATTCTTTTCTCATCGGGCCTTGTTAAGATTTGTGATGTTGAGGCTCAGGGCAAAAAGTACCGTGCTCTCCGCAGAATTACGGAATATATCAACAACAACTTCTGCGACAGCATTACTCTCGATACAATAGCTCAGACAACAGGTCTCAGCCGTTACTATGTGTCGCATCTCTTTAAGGAGCTTATGAATACAACATTTGTAAACTACCTTAACGAGCTCAGACTGACAAGAGCCGCAATGCTTCTTACCACAACGGACACTCCCGTTATCGAAATTGCAGGTATGTCGGGCTTCAACAACATTTCAAACTTTAACAGAGCATTCAAAATGTACTACGAAACAACACCTTCAAAGTACAGAAGAGCCGAGAAACAGTCATTTTAAATAAGTATTTTCAAAATAAAAAGCCGGTGCATATGCGTCGGCTTTTGTTTATGGTAATAATTTGTCCGCTTAGGTAATATTGTTTAAAAAAGGCAGTTCATTTTTGTAGAATGCTCAAATTGAAAAGAAAAGCATACCGTGGTATAATTATTATGTTTGTGACAGCGTGTTTTTTGTGCGTCATTTGTGTTTAGAAGTATTAAACGGCGGTGAAACGATGAAGTTTTTCAATAAAAATATAAACAAGGTTTTGTCGGTTGTGCTTGTTGTAGTATCCGTTTTGGTAGTTTTGCAGTTCGTCTGCTCAAACGGTACTCTCAATGCCGGAGAAACTCCGACAGAATCGGCAATGGCAAGGGTAAATCCGAATATTCGGAAGATTGTTCCGGCAACAACTGTTTCCGCAACAACCGTACCCGTTGAAACAACAACGGCAAAGCCTAAAGCAACCAAGGCAACAACTCAGCCTCAGACAAAAGCCACAAAGGCAACAAAAGCGACAACTCAGCCCGTGACAACAACACAGGCAACCGTTCCGTTTGCTACGGCAATTCCGCCAAAAGAGCCTGTTGATTACCAATCTCAATGGGACGCAGGTTATCTTGTGGCAATTGACAATCCGGACAAAACCTATGAATGCTCCAAGGTAACGCTTACCGATGAGGACAGGGATCTTCTTGAAAGGCTTTGCATGGGCGAATTTGGTTCGGGCGGTTTTATAGGAGCGGCGCTCATTGCTCAGTCGGTAAAAGATGCAATGTGCTTTGACGGTTATCCGACAGTTGCCTCGGTTATCGAGAACTGCCATTATACCGGCAGTACCAAAATTGGCACAAATCAGGAATGTATTCAGGCGGTAAGCTATATCTTTGACGAAAACAAGGATGCCGTTCAGCACCGCATTATGTATATGTATAATCCCGATATGGTTCAGAGCGCTTTCCACGAAAGTCAGAACTATATCCTGACATATCAGACTGTCAGATTTTTTGACAGGTGGGGGTATTGACGAAAATCCTTGATTTTCGTCAGCTAAATTCACGCAAGCGTGAGCTGAATTTGCTACGCAAGCTAAATTATCCTACGGATAGCTAAATTGTCCTGACGGATAGCTAAATTGTCCTGACGGACAGCGCAAGCACTGACGGGCAGGTAAAAGTTAATAGTTAATAGTGAAAAGTTACGGTCGGGAAGATACATTGCAAAATGCAAAGCTGTATTTCCCGACCGTTTATTTTATCATAAAACTGTATACTATGTCTTTGCACTGTTGTATACTATGTTACTACACTGCACACATTGGGCGCCCGCTTTGATGAGTGGAGTTGTTTTATAAAAATGTTTTGATATGAAGAATATTGTGTATTCCGATGTAGCGGCGAACCGTGTTCGCCAATCGTTTTGGTTGAAAAACCAAAACGAATAAAATGCCCGTACATAATCTTTGATATATCAAACAAAATAATAAACAAATATTTTGTATTAGGTCGAACCGATTTTACAATCGTTTAAAATGGCGAACACGGTTCGCCGCTACATTATAGCAGTAACTTTGCAACATTTATATAATTGGATTTAACATAGATTTTCTGCCGTTACTTAGCGGGCGTCCAATGAACGCCCCTACAGATTCCTTACAAAACAAAAATGCATCAGAGCCTTACCGGGCATCTGATGCATTTTATTTATCTGACTGTCTTCTCAAATTACGGGCGGTGGTACACCACCAACCGTAATTTTCCATTTTCCATTTTCAACTTTCAATTTCCCATACGCTAGGGCGATTTTATTCTCGCATTTATAAAACTGTCTTCACGAACCGGGAACGGCGACTCGCCGTTATTTAAGTGTTTTCATACATTGTTTGAATGTTTCGATTACATACCATGCCTCATCGTCTGTGAGAGTTGAGTTCATCGGGAGGGTGAGCTGGTTTTTGTGCATATTATACGCATTCGGATAATCGGTAATCTTGAAACCACGCTTGTTGTATGCCGAAAGCAACGGCAATGGCTTGAAGTGGACATTGCACATTACGCCGTGGTCAGCCATCATATTATAGAACTTGTTACGGTATTCTGCGTCTTTGCCGATAAATCTTACAAAGTAAAGGTGACCGCTGCTGCGGTGGTTTTCATCGCAGTGATTAAGCACCTGAACAGGCAAATCCTTAAATTCTTCGTTGTAAAGCTTTATAAGTTGATGTCTGCGCTCAAGCATTTGATCGTAGCGTTCAAGCTGAGCCACACCGATTGCGGCAAGTACATCGGTCATATTACACTTGTACTGAGTGTCAACAACATCATATTCCCATGATGCGACTTTGTTTTTTTGATATGCGTCCTTGGTCTGACCGTGAAGAGAGAGAAGCATATACTGCTTGTACATTTCTTCCTCGTCAATTCCGTCATGTGAACGGTGAACAGCCGCACCGCCCTCGGCAGTTGTCATATTCTTTACAGCGTGAAAGCTGAAGTTTGTGAAGTCGGCAATTTCACCGCACATTTTACCGTGCCATTGCGCACCGAATGCGTGAGCGCCGTCAGCCATAACAATAACTCTGCCGAACTTTTCCTGAAGCTCGTTGCGTGGATTGAAAACGCTTTTCTTTCTTTCAACAGCCTCAAAAATACGGTCATAATCGCACACAACACCTGCAAGGTCAACAGGAATGATAACCTTTGTATTGTGGTTGATTGCCGCCTCCATTTTATCGTAGTCCATTTCAAAGCTGCCGCTTTTGCAGTCAACCATAACAGGCTTTGCGCCCACATGGTAGATGATTGATGCGGTTGCCGTGTAGGTGTATGCCGGAACGATAACCTCATCTCCCGGACCGATGCCGAGAATACGCAGAGTAAGTTCGGCACAAGAGGTCTGCGATGAAAGACAGACAGCCTTTTCAGTGTGACATCTTTCTGCAATACGGCTTTCAAAAAGCTTTGTTTCGGGACCTGTTGTAATCCAGCCCGATTTCAGAACCTTTATAACTTCGTCAATTTCTGCCTGAGAAAGGTCAGGCGGCGAAAAGGGAATTTTTCTCATTTTAAATTTCTCCTCGGATACAGCCTGTGTTAAGCGTTGCCGCACACAAACTATAGACAAATCTGAAAATATTGCACTCTTTTAACCGAAACAAAAGTTGCAACCGATTGCAAGCAGTACAAAGGTGCGTCAGCTCATCGGAATTTCGGCAAAAGGTTAAATCTTTACTGAAATTCTAAGTTTCAATCGCCAAACGAGCAAATGACACCTATATTAAATTATACAACGCAAGTCATAAAAAGTAAAGTTCCAAAATACCCAAAATATACTCTGAAAATGCGGTTTTGTATGGTGTATGAGCCGTATTGCAGTTGATTTTCAGCTTTTTTCGCTTTCGGATGCTTTCTTTTGCAGATATTTCTTTTTTGTTGCAAGACCGCCTCTTATGTGCCTTTCACTTTTGTTGGTGTCAAGAATTTCCCTCACCTGTCGGTAAAGTGCAGGGTTAAGTACTTTTAGCCGTTGGCTGACATCCTTATGCACGGTGCTTTTGCTCACACCGAACTTTTTTGCCGTACTTCTCACGGTTGCCTTGCTTTCGATTATGTATTCGCCGAGCATTGCCGCTCTTTCTTCTACGATACCTTTCACATACAGCCCTCCTGTCTGTCCTCCTTAGGGGGACATCTGTAATAGATTGTATGTGCAAAAAGCAGATTGTATGACGGTATAGCTTAGTATGTTTTATTGCGTTTTATTGTGTTTTATCTGTGACTATACTAAATTTTTGTATAAACAGACAAATTAGTGTTCATAACTTCGGTGTTTATGTAAATTGAATTGTTGTGTCTGTAAATGGTATAATTTAGTTGTAAAAGTCAGAGAAAATCAAATTTTTTTGTGCATTTTGCATCTTTGACTCAAGAAGGGGAGATATACATGAAAAAATTAACAGGTAAATTTTTTGCACTGATGCTCACGGTGACGGTTTTGGTATCATGTGCGGTGTCAACGGGTATTTTTACAGCTTCGGCATACACAGCGCCGAAAGAGGGCAAAATTTTTTATAACAAAACAATGTACGACAAATACGGTAAGGCTGAAGGTATGGTTCTTGACAGCCTTAAAAATTTTGACGAGGAAATCGATATCAGCAGTCTTAATGTTCCGAGAGGCGATGCTGCGGAATTTTTTAAGGTGCTGACCTTGACTCATCCGGAGCTTTACTATGTGAATCAGGGATTTTCGTACTCCTACTATCCGTCAGAGGATAAGGTTGCGTCAATCTATCCCGAGTACACAATCAGCAAGAGCGAGTATGCAACACAGAAAAAGTCGCTTGATAAAGAGGTTGAGAGAATTCTTTTGCTTGTGGACGAGAATATGACCGATTCCGAAAAGGCACTCGTAATTCACGATGAGCTTGCCATTATGAGCGAGTACAGCACATCAGATTACAACAAGGCTGATATTTACAATTCGCTTGTTGAAAAAACTTCCGTATGTCAGGGCTATGCACTTGCATATTCCTACATGCTTTCACTTGTCGGAATAGACTCCGAACTTGTTGATTCAAACTCAATGAACCATATGTGGAACAAGGTTCATATCGGCAACGCTTGGTATAATGTTGATGTTACATGGGATGATCCAATTAATGACAGACCGGGACACGCTCAGCATACATACTTCCTTTTGAGTGACAGTGCCATTCAGAATCTTCCGTCAAAGCACTATGATTACACAATAAGCTACGGTGCAAATTCGACAAAATATGATAATTACGAAATCCATAATTTCGACACAAGGCTTTGCGAGGTTAACGGTGAATTTTACGGCTTTGTCAACAACAATTCTTCAGCTAACAAGGGTGCATTGTTAAAATACAAGCTTGACAGCAATACATATGAGAAAAAGCTGAAATTGAACGAAAGATGGAGCGCAGGCGGTAATTCCTACTGGATAAATACATTTATGAGCCTTGAAAAATACAACGGTGTCCTGTATTTCAACACCTCCGACACCGTGTATTCATACGATGTTAAAACAGGCAGACAGGCAGTTGTCGCATCCGATATCAGCGGTGTGTCCGCATCATCAGGCAAGCTTTGCTACGGTATGGTTCTCAAGGGCGACGCAATGTATGTTGCCGTGTCGGATTCTCCGAACAACAAGGCAACTTTGCAGTATGTAAAAAGAGTTGACAAGGGCAACCTTGCAATCGGTATGACAAACTATGTTATGACTGCAAGCACCAATTCAGCCGAAAAGGCATATTACGGTGACGCAAACGGTGACGGCAAAATAAATATTGCCGATGCAACCGCAATTCAGAAAGCAATAGTGGGTATCGTCAATCAGAATGAGATAGAGCGTATAAACTCCGATGTGAACTTTGATTCCGATATTACCGTCATTGACGCAACCACAGTTCAGAGGTACATTGTAGGACTTATATAACGGCAAGCCGTTGGAAAATTGAAAATGGAAAATTTAGGACTGCGGTGGCACACCGCAGTCCTTTCCGGAAAATAGTTAGATAAAGGAATTGCATCAGATGCCCGATACGGCATTGATGCAATTTTTGCTTTGTGACATTTATAAAAATTGCATGCAACACAAATTTTCAGTCTTTACTTGCAGGCATATAATATCCGCTCATACAAATTTGCAACAACTTCCATATATACAAAAACGGTCGGGCAACAATGTTTTTCACTCTTGCAAATTGTCTTCCCGACCATAATTTTCCATTTTCCATTTTCCATTTTCAATTTTATGCCCGAACCGTACACCGTTACTGTTCAATATCGCTATTGATTTACCCATGCAATTATGCTATAATTCTAAGGATATAGTGTATTAACGGAGGCTTTGGAATGCTGGATTCATATGTTGAAATTGACCTTGACAAAATCGGTGCAAATGCCCGTGCGATAACACAAAAATACAGCGACTACAAATATTTTATTGCAGTTCTCAAGGGTGACGGTTACGGTCACGGTATGGAAGTGGCAAATGAAATGTACAAAAACGGCATTAACTATTTTGCCGTGTCCTCTCTTGAGGAGGCTCAAAGCTTTCGTAAGGTCAACAAGGACGCTCCGCTTTTGTGCCTGCATCCGGTTCATCTTTCGAGAATTGAGGAGGCAAAGCGGCTTAATCTCACCATTGCCGTGAATGAGCTTGACTACCTCAAAAGGTTGCTTGATTTGAACATTGACTGCAATTTCAAGGTTCATCTCCAGATTGATACAGGCTTTAACCGCCTTGGCTTCAAGGATAAGAACGAGGTTAAAACTGCCGTTGATATGATTAACGGTTCAAATTTTGTTCTTGAGGGAATTTATCAGCATTTTGCAACAGCCGGAATTTTTGATCCCCATTGGGACGAGCAGGTCAGAAACTTCAAGGAGCTTACATCGCTTATTGATTTGAATAAAATCCCGATTGTCCATATGGGCAGTTCCGTTTCAATGCTCACCCACCCGAAACAGCCTTTTACAACAGGCGTGAGAATGGGCATTGCAATCTACGGCTACAATGTTGCCCCCGATTCTCTTTCAAATTCGCCAAAGGACAAACTCCGCAAAATGCGGAACAATTACTTCATTAAGAAGTACAACATCAGCGAAACATATTTTGATGTAAAGATAGATTTACAGCCGGCTATGAAGATGAAAACCCGTATTCTTCAGCTTAAAAAGGTGAACAAGGGCGAGTGGTTCGGCTACAATGCGTCATATACGGCAGATGAGGATATTATTCTTGCAATTCTTCCTGTCGGCTACAACAACGGCATCGGTCACGCAAATCACAACAGACAGGTTGTTATCAACGGCAAAAAATATCCTGTTGTCGGTGAGATGTGTATGAATATGACGGCTGTTAAGGTTGATTCATCGGTTAAAATTGACGACGAGGTAACACTCCTCGGTGACGGCATAACAGTTGGAATGTTCGGCAGAAGTTCGGGTATGGGCAATGCCGAGGCGCTTGTGAATATAGGCAAGAACAATCCGAGATTTTATGTAAAAGACGGTAAGGTTGTAAAGGAGAAGTAAGATGGCAGTTTCGGTACACAAATGGCTTTTGAATAAATTCAGAGATATTAACCACAGCAGAATGGATAAGCACATTGACATTATCGCCAAGAACAGCGGTAAGTCAAAGGCTTATATCAAGTTCGACATAATCCGTAACTTTCTCATCAGAGGCACAGGCTACACGGACTATTTCCGTTGCGATTTTATAAACCTTTCGGCTAAAGAGAAAAAAACCTTTGTAACTGCAAAAACTTTCTACAAAATTCTTGAATATCTCAACGATGAGGAATATATCGTTCTTCTTCGTGACAAGCTTGTTTTTGACGAGCTTTTCAAAAAGTATCTCAAAAGAGATTTCATCAACCTTCGCACAGGCAGTAAGGAAGATTTCAGGAAGTTCCTTGACGGCAGAGAAACCGTTTTTGCAAAAGATCCGACAGGCGAGGGCGGTCATGGCATTTCAAAAATCACCGTTGCCGATGTAAAGGACAGTAACAAGCTTTATGATGAACTCAAGGCAAACGGTCAGCTTCTTGTTGAGGAAGCAATCGTTCAGAGCGATGACCTCAACGAAATCAATCCGTGCGTTGTAAATTCATGGCGAGTTGTTACGCTCTATAAGGACGGCAAGGCACATATAATAAATAACGCTCTCCGTATAAATCAGGACGAGTCAAATGTTATCGGCTGTACAAATGACCTCTACCTCAGCCTTGATGCAGACGGCAGAATCGACAGTAATGTAATTGACGACTACGGCAATGTTTATGACAAACACCCGATGACAGGCAAAAAGTTCTCCGAGGTTAAGATTGCAGGCGTTCGAGAGGCTCTTGACATGGTTGTTGAGGCAGCGGAAAAGATTCCGCAGGTGAGATATATCGGTTGGGATATCGCCTTTTCAAAGAACGGTCCCGTTATGGTTGAGGGCAACGAGTACCCGGGCTACGGACTTTTGCAGTTCTATAAACTAAAAGGCAAACGCACAGGCCACCTGAAAGAAATCGCCGATGTCCTTGGTGACGAGATGAATAACATTAAGCTTTGATTATTCAGCAAAAACTTTATAATAAAAACAAAAAACAGCACCGAAGTAATATCGGTGCTGTTGTGCGTTGTATTATAGGTTTTGCTGTGATAAAATGTTTAAAAAATAATCCAACGAAAGGGAGAACGTGAGATGAATTTATACCCAAAGAAAGAATCGTTGAAAGATGTTTTATCCGGTGAAAGAAAATATGTTGTTCCTGCATATCAAAGACCATATGAATGGGGTAAAGATGAGATAATCAATATGCTCGACAGTATACGAGAACACATAGATACAAACTGTGAAGAAAATCTGCTGTTTGGAACGCTTCAATTCAATGCCGATAAAATTATCATTGAAAATAATTTTTCAAAAGTATACGACGGTGAAATTAGTTGTGAAATAATTGATGGTCATCAGAGAATTACTACATTTTACATTTTGAGAAAATTTCTTGGAACAGAAAAACTTCCGAATATTTCAAACGAAATTAATCGCAAGTCACTCGAAGAAAACTTGAAAAGTGCAAAATATGTTGAAAACAGAAAGTGTATTGAAAATTATTTTAAGAATGATGCGGTTTTGAAAGATAAATTTAAGAATTTTATAGATAATAAAATCATCTTCGTGTCAATATATGTTTCAAAAGTAAGCTCAATTGCAACAACGCTTAAAATATTTAATTCGATAAATACAACGGGATTGAGCCTTGATGTAAAGGATATTTTTAAAATCAACTTTTGCGATTACCTTTGCGAAGATAGCACCCTTGAAAGATCGGATGTTCTTAAAAAAATCAATCAGGCATATGAAAATATCACAAAATTTGACGGAGTATACAGTCTTGATGAAAATGCACTTCTTGATGTTTTTCGATTTCATATTATGAAAATTAATAATAATTTTACCCAAGAAAGACTCAGAGCAAGCAATAATATGTTTTTCATTGAAAAGGACGGTTTGTTCAACGGAAACAATAAATTAAAGTTATCAAAAAAAGAACAGCTTGATGTCTTTTGTGAAATTGCAGAGTGTATGAGCAAAACGCAAAAGTATTTAGAAAAACACGATAAAGGAAAAATCAATTTGGTAAAACATTGTGCCAAAGAATTGCTTAAAAACAGTGGATACGGCAAGCTGACAAATCTGTATTACTATTTTGTTTATGAACAGGATTGCAACGAAAAAATCATAACAGATGAAATTATTTCAAATACAGAAAATGCGGTTACCGCTATATGGAAGTACTGTTCAATCTTTGCGTCATCGTATTCAAGACAGATTTATGAGGTGTACAGGGAAATTGCCGATGTGTTAAACAGAGGAGAAACAAACAATATTGAAGAAATATTGCAGAAGAAACTCGGCGAACATACCAACAAGGCAGATTTTAAAGATTTTAAAGCGATTTTTAAAAATGCGGTTTTTACAAACAGAATGAAACATCTTTTCGTTATGCTGAGTTATATAGATGATTGTGAAAATGAAGTTGACGCTATCTCGGTTAAAAATGATATGTTCTACAGACAAAAATGGGACCTTGACATAGAGCATATTATTTCACACAGATATTCAAATCCTGCATTGAATGAAGAAGATAAAATTGAAAATTCAATCGGCAATTTAATGTATCTTGACCGAAGCCTTAATCGAAAACTCGGTAAAAGGACAGTGGATTTTAACTTTGTTCAAGACGATTATAACAATAAAATTGAAAACTATAGTGAAAAAGTAACTTTGCAATGTGTGAGAGCATTTCTTGGAAATTATCAGAAGTACAACTCTCCGAATGATGCAATAGAAAAAAGAAGAGATGATAAAGTAAAGTTTTTAAAAAAACTTTATGACGGTTATGTTCAAAAAGTCTTGTCTGAATCTGATGATGACAATGCGTTGCTTATCAATAGTTAAGAAAATGCAAGAGGGTGATTAACATCCTCTTGCATTTTTGTTAATAGGAATTCAATTTTTCCTAATTTTATTAAACCTCAAAAATCCTCAATGGGATTTTCGTAGGCGGATTTGATTTTTGCTATTCTGCCTTTGAGGAGGCAATTGTCAATGTCGATTTGATAGTTGTGGTAATCCCACGGGGCACGCTCACCTCTGTGAGCGTAGATGAAGTCGCTTTTGCCGGTTTTGTCGATTCTTTTGATGAGGTCAAGCAAATCTTCTGCCGACATATCGTCAATAATTCCTTTGCCTGCTCCGTCAGAAACCTTTGGATAGGCTCGTCCGCTGCCTCTTGACATTTCTTCATCAGAAAGCAAGGTTATTTCAAACTCCTGTTCCTCGCCAAAATCGTAAATCATATGAATTTTATCGCCAATTTCAAGTTTTAAATTGCCGAGTTTCGTTTCTGACATAAGTTTTGGTTTTGTCTGAAATTCTTCATCGTCTAACTCGTAATTTGTACCTTTGTATGTCATCATGAACAGATGATAAGCACAGGTGCTGAATGACGAAAGCACGGCATAGCCCAACACAGCCATTGTCGAATTTGAAGAAATCTGAATATCTCGCCATATTTTGTTCTCGCATCCTATATAGACAATTTTAAATGTATAAACTCTTGCCATAATATGTACCTCTTTGTGCTAATTTGTTCAAATCCAATTATTCACAAAATCCCGTAGCATCCATTCGGGGGCTGACTCAATAATATCATATAGTGCAGATTGAGCCTCCGATTTTGTCATTTTTGAAATCCTATGATTTAGAATATCGCAGACAACCTCTCTGAAATCTTCGTCAAATTCATCATCTTCATCAAAATAATCATTGTCATAATCATCGTCAAACTCGGGTTCATCATAGCTTTTGAGACTTTTGTAATATTCCTCGGCTTTTTCGGGAAATGCAGAAAAATATATTGCAATTTTGTGCTTGCAGACCTTTCTGTTACCTTCCGCAAACGGACAATTACAAAATGATTTTTTTATATGAATAATATCAATGTGAACATCGTAAGGCTTTTCCGCAGATCCCGATACTTTGCCCTCATATTCATTTTCACTTGTCTGTTTAAAGGAAATCACATTCCCTCTTTTATAATAATCGTATCCACGCTCAATAGACGCATATCTCGCATTCTCAAGTAATCCCATTATGCACCCCTCATTGTTAATTCAAAGTATCTTCCCCCTCGTTATAGAGAGCCTCGTTGATTTCTACAACGCTTTTGTTGTTATTCATATTTATGATTATAATGCTGTCACGCTTGATTTTTGGGTAGAGAGGTGAGAGCCCTGCAATTTTAAGGACGCTGTTGGTTTCATTTACCGACAGACCCATTCCTATTGAAAGGCAAATTAGTTTATCCCTTTTCGGGGCAGTTTTCAAGCCTGAAAATATCTGATAGGCATAGCCGTCGCTGAGTTCGGCTTTACGAATGACCTCCGCTTTTGTAAGATTCCTTTCGTTCAAAAGGTCGGTAAGGTATTCCGAGAGATTTTTATTTATCATTGAATCCCTGTTTGCGTTTTCGTATTCTTCAAATGTGTTGAAATTTTCAAGTTCTTTTAAAAGTTGAGTTGTGGTTTTGCGTATCATAATCAAAAACTCCCTGAATTAAAGTTTTGTAAGTTTCCAAAACTATTTTAACATGATATAATAAGCACAGCAAGTATTATTATACTAATATTTTTGTTATGTGCCTGTAAATATTGTGAGGAAATGTTATGGGAAATAATTGGATTGATACGGTGATTAATGAACAATATCAGTTTGTGCGATTGCTTAAACGAACAGATAAAACGGAAATCTGTGTTTTCAGGCATAAGGAACTCGGCAAACAGATTGTAAAACGCACATTAAAAGGTTCGGGAGAGGTTTACTTTGCACTTAGAACGCTTTCACACCCAAATATTGCAAATGTTTACGATGTTGTCAAAACCGAAACGGGAGTCACCGTTCTTGAAGAATATGTTGACGGTCAGACCGTGGCAGATTATCTGCAAACGGGATTGTATTCTCCGTCAGGCGTGAGAAAAGTTATTTCATCTCTTTGTGACGCACTTGATTTGTTACATTCGCACCAAATTATACACAAGGATATTAAGCCTGAAAATGTGATGATTGACAGCAACGGTAATGTAAAGCTGATTGATTTTGATGCGGCAAGGCTGTACAAGCCCTATCAGTCGAAAGACACACAGGCTATTGGCACAATGGGATATGCCGCACCCGAACAGTACGGAATAAATCAAACCGATGAACGGACTGACATTTACGCAATAGGTGTTTTGATGAATGTTATGCTCACAGGTCAGCCACCTGAAATTCGCCTTTATAACGGCAGGCTGAAAAGGGTGATTGTAAAATGCACCCAGACAATTCCCGACAACCGCTATCAAAATGTGAAAGAACTGAAAAGAAATCTTTAAAACAGAATAAAACTGTGCTGACAGCACAGGACAAAAATACCGTCTTTGATTATACTTTAATTAGAGTTTAATCAAGGACGGTATTTATTTTGTGGATTTTTAACAAATTGTTTACAACTTGTCAATGTTATCGGCAAGAACTCTTACCGTGTTTAGAAATGTGGTTACTTTGGTTTTGTCGGTGTCTTTAAGCACGCTGTTAATTTCGTTAAGCATATGTTTGTTTTCGACCGAATCAAATACAAGCCAGTCAATGCTTGTGTCAAGTGCCTGAGAAATACGGAAAAGAACATCAACGGAAAGTATTCTTGTTCCACGCTCAATGTGACCGATGTGTGCCGCAGAAAGTTCGCACAATTCGCCGAGCTGTTCCTGCGTAAAACCCTTTTCAATCCGCTTATTTTTTATCCTTTTACCGAGTGCCGTATAATCAATGTTTTTGTTCATAAGTAAAACCTCAGAATCCTATATATAGTTTATTTTAAACTTTTTGAACAAAAAAATAAATTTACTGTAAGCATTTATTATTGACTTGTAGCATTATTTGTGCTAAACTTATTTTACAACAGATAAATTTTTTATGAACTTTGACAGACCGCAGTGTTGCTGTCTGTAATAAATAAAATTTTTAGGAGGAAGAGTAGTGAGCAAATTTTGCGAAAAATGCGGAAATCAGTTAAATGATGATGATGTATTCTGCGAAAAATGCGGAACTCGTGTAGAGTCAGGGGAAATGACAAATAGCACAGATACAGCACAGTCTGTATCGGGAAGTGTTTCACAACAAGCAACCGTACAGCCTGAGGTTGTGATTCTTCAAAAGAAAAAGATGAATCCGTTAAAAATAATCATTCCGATTGTTTCGGGAGTGCTGGTTGTTACACTGGTTATTGCGTTAGTAATGATGCTTGGCAAAAGTGTGGTAAAAACATCGAAAGACGGAAAAAAGGTGTTTGCGTTTAACCCAAAAGAGTTTGTTGAGCGTTACAATGAAACTAATGCCGATGTTTTGACATCTGAATTTGATTTTTCTTCATTTGAACATAGCACTAACGATGACGGTAACGATTTGTATAAAAAGACATACAGTGATGCGGCATATGTGTTGTTTACTGATGGGGCGGGTTATGCCAGTAATGTTGAAACAATCAAATATTGGTATGATTCAGAAGAAAGCTATACACCGCCGGGCGGCATTGTCAGGGAACTACGTGCAGTGTATCCTGATTTATCTTATGATGAAGCTGAATCAATTTTAATTGATGCAAAAGCTAAGAACAGTTATGTTGGATATGAATACCGTGATGTAAAAATTACATATGAATACGATAAAAGTTATAGTGCTCAGAGTTGGTTTATATCACCTAAATAACAGGAGGAAAATATGTTTTGTTCAAAATGCGGAAACAAGCTTGATGATGACGCTGTATTTTGTTCTGCTTGCGGAAACAAAGTGGCAAGCAATCAGAATGTAAACACACAGCAACAGACTGATAATGCGACACAGCAGTCGGTGTACACACAACAGGCTAATCAACAGACAAATCAATACTATTCATACGGACAGGGCGTTCCGTACGGAAATCAGCAAACTGTAAATTATCAGACATATCAGGTTTCATACGGAAACTCTCCGCTTGAGGAGCTTCGCAAAAAGTTGCAGATAGATATGATAATTTGGATTGTTGTTGCAAGTATTCAGGCAATTCTTGCGGTGTACTTTTTTATAACGGGAATGACATTGTCCTCGTATTATCTCGGCGATTTTGCAGGGAATTATTACATAAACGGAATTGCGCTTGCAATTGTTTCTGTATTGAACTTTGTAAGTTCGTACAAGACAAGCAACATGCGTACAAGGATAGCAACAGTGCCGACAGGAATTGTCGGTGAGTATGAGGCTTTGGCACCGTATGTTGTCAATCTCGTATATAACGCAATTTTCGGTGGATTGATTGGTATTGTGGGTTCAATTTACGGCTTTGTTATCCACAGTTATGTTATGAAAAACAAATTCTATTTTGTAAAAATTGAAGAAAATTACAGAAAGAACCCACACGCTAATTTTTGGCGTTGCTCAAATTGCGGAAGAGTCAATCCGTCATTTGAAGAAATTTGTATATGCGGTGTCAAGAAAGATGACGCACGAAATACACAATGAGTTTTGAGAGGAAGTGCAAAAAGATGAACAAAGATACCATATTGAAAATAGTAGGAGTTGGGTGCGGAATACTAATTGCAGTGCTTGGATTGTATTTTATGTTTTCTGCATAATTTTGATGAGACTGATAAATGGGAGGAATAAAAATGAAATATTGTTCAAAATGCGGTTCGCAAATAAATGATGACGCTGTGTTCTGTGCAGGTTGCGGAACAAGGGTTAGTGATAACAACACAAATCAAAATGCTGAAAACTTACAGCCAACAGCGGAACAAACAACAAACGAAGAAAATCCAAATGTGACAAATACCGTTCCGCTTCAGCAACAAAGTGTGTATGCACAGGGTATAAAGCAAAAGAAAAATGTGGGTTTATACGAAAAGTATTCTTTTTTGTTGAATGTTGCAACTTTATTAAGTTTGTTATCAACCTGTATTTTCTTTGTTTTGACTGTTAGTATTATTCAGAAATATTTATTTCAATATGGGTATTTATACGAGTGTTTTTCAATTATCAATTTGGATTCATGGGCGGGTATAGCGATGTTTTTGGCATACTCTTTTGTTTCATTATCCGTGTTTTTTGCTGTTAAGAAAAAAAGAAACATTTACTCAAAATCAAAAAGTGCCGAAGAAATCTGCCATAAATTTGATTTGCAACACACATCGATTACAGTTTTACTTGTGGTTACATCTATTTTAGCAATTGTACTGTTTACCTATTATGTAATATGCTCTTCTGGTAAAGTCTATTTTGTTAATTTCCTTCTGTTGCTGTGTTTTGCGTTTACAATAATATCGCTTATTGTTACTATGATTGTAATTAAGAATACGGGTAAAAACAGAGCACAAATTGTTGTGCATTGTAAACCTGTAAATGAAAAATTTCTTGTTAAGCATAGATATGTTATTGTGGAATGTGCTATAGTAATTGTAATATCAATTTATGCCATAATATCAATTACAGGCTTTTACAATCCGATAAATGTTGTAAAAAGGGCGAATATCCGTTGCGATATAAATGACAACAAACCTGTTGAAATTCCTTATGGTACAACAATAGGAGATTTATTAAATACATACGATAATTGTCAGTTTACTGTTAACGAAAGTGACTATAAGTACGAAGTTCGGGTAGTTGCACATAAAGGTGACCGAATTGATGAGATGACATTTATGTATAACAAGGGTCAGTTTTTCTTTTTGTCAGATAGTTTAAGTAGATTAGATACAGAAATTTACAAAGGGGCTTTGGTTGATAATAATGTTATGGTTACAGGTTGTACTTTTCAAGACACTGATTATGAAAAATATTCTGTAACAAGAGATAGTGAAAAAAGTGCTATTGCGTTATATCTGATTTGTGTTGAAAGATTCAATTTAGCTCAATCATAGTCTCGGGTTAAATTAAGTAGGTGAGTTTATGCCATTTTGCGAAAAATGTGGAAAAGAGATTAAAAACGGCGACAGGTTTTGCGAACATTGCGGTGCAGAGATAAAGCCTTTGCCGATGACCTCGGTTAATGAAAAACCGACTGATATAAAGTTGGATAAAAAGTCAAAGAAAAAATTAGTTGCCATAATTTCTGTTGTATCGGCAATTGCGGTTGTGTTGGCTGTATGTGCGATTGTATTTGTGCCGAAAATGTTCGGCAATAATAATGCCGAGCAAACTGTTAAAGCAACCACCCAACAGGTTACAACGGAAATTTCGACAACAGCAGAACCTACAACTGTTGAACCGACTACAGATATTCCAACAACGGCAAAGTCTACTACGATTGAGCCTACAACAGCCAAGCCGACCGAGCCCGAAACATCGAAAGATGATGGCGAAGGTAACTCAAACGGTGGCGGAAGATGCTATTTTAACGGTTTTTCAATTGAAGTCCCCGAGGATTATACATATGAGGTTGATGGTGATAAGGTTACTTTTTATGAATCGTATAATCACGAACATCCTGAAACAGGCTCGGACGGATTTTTATTCGCTATTGACTGGACATATGACGGAACGGTCAGCATAGATTCACGCAGACTCGGAAGTAAGGACGGTAAGTATTTTATGTACATTCATCCAACAGGCTTCGGAATGTTGGAGGACGAATACGCAAATCAGCGAATGGTTGATGCCAGAGCTGAAACGGATGATGTACTTTCATCGTTCAGAGTTGAATAACCGAAAACAACGCAGTGCGTATTGCATTGCGTTGCTTTTTGTTTTAAAATATATAAAAGAGGTGAGGCGTTATGGGTAAGGATACGAAGTTTTGCAGGAATTGCGGTAAGGAACTTCCGATTGAATCGACATTTTGTCCGTATTGTATGACAAAGCTGATTGATGTTACAACAGGCGGAGAAATTAAGGTAAAAAAGAAAAAACCGATTATTATTACCGTTGCAGCGGCAATCGTTTTGCTCATTGTAATTGCGGTGATTATAATTTTGAACAGCACGATTTTTGGCGGCAAATCGGATAATGTTACCGCACATGCAACAACTGTTCCGACAACTGCGGTCACGACAACGGCTGAAAATAAAACCTCGGATTATTCAAAATATGTCGGAATATGGTGCGATAAAGACAGCGATATTTCAACCGCAACTCAAAACGGCGGCAATATTCTTGAGATAATTTCCGTCAAGGATGATGTTGTGAGATTTACTTTTACAAAGACTTCGTCTGCACCGCAAAACCGAATTGCGAGAATAAGCAATGTGACAACAAAGGTGATTGACGGAATAGGAACTTTTTCGTTTGATGATGACGGCTGGCAGAACAGCGGTACGGGTAAAATCAAGTTTTCCGACGGCGAAATCTATATTGAAAACACGGTCACAAATCAGAACAGCGAATCAATGTGGGATATAGGCGGAAAGTTTTATCTTAAAAAGTCCGAAAGTTCAATGCTTGATGTTGAGAGCAATAATTTTTTGAACGCTGATTTTGACGATGTAAAAAATGCCTTTGGCGAAGAAATTTCAGATCCGTTTTTAGCGTCGGATAAGTGGTATATTCATTACTACAGCGGTATGAATGTTATGGTCACCGCCGAAACAAATAAAATTTACAGCATTACGGTTGATTACTCATCAGGCAACCTTGCCAATTCAAACATCGGTTTTGGCGAAATCAACGGCAACAGCACCTATGACGATGTCTATGCCGAACTCGGCGAGCCAATGTACAATAACATAACCCACGGCGATGTTACCTATAAGCGGAAAGACGGATATGTAACTTTCACTTTTGACGATAATATGAACCTCACAAACTTTGTGTACTGCATTGAAGATACGCATTAAAACATAATAAGTAATAAAAAATCAGCCTGAGCGTCAAGTAACAATGCTCAGGCTGGTGTGTTATGGAGATAATAAAAATTTCAGAAGTATCAGAAATAAAAATAAGCACTAACCATTATGGTTAGTGCTTATTGAATGGTTGCGGGAGCCGGATTTGAACCGACGACCTTCGGGTTATGAGGGGGAAGCGTTGCAATTTGTGTAGTTTAATTGCGTCAATTTGTGTTAAGTGTAGTTAGGTGTAGTAACTATGTTTTTTAGTGTGTTTAAGTAAAACAAAGTAAAGATGGAGGGAAATTTTGGGGAAATTAGTCACTGTGGATTAATATTCGAATTCGTTTTAATACTATAAATAAATTCAATAACAAACAATACAACAGATAGTAAATTATAAAATTTGCAATACTTATTAAATGTCCTATGCAATAATCAGGAAGAAAATTAAGAACCGCCTTTGGAAAAAGATTGTAAATTAGTGAAATTAGTATAATAATTACGCAGATGAAATTTTCAAAAATTAAACTATCACAAGTTTGTTTAATTAATTTTTTATTTTGTACCTGTTCTTTGCTATCCTTTAATTTTTCATTTTTTGTTTGATTTTCTCTATCCTTAAAAGATATAATGATACTGAGCATAGCAAAAAACATCGAAATAAATATAGTAATAATTAGTAATATTAAGTTTAAAAAAGAATCATCAATTGGTTTTATTATAGTTGTTGCAATTGCTAAAGTGCAAGGTAATCCAAAAAAGAATAATAGCTGTCCTTTTAACCATTTGTTATTTTTATTTTTAAAGATAGCAACATGGTTTGTGAGAGTCTTTCTAACATCTATAAAATTATTATTTTTTCTTATAGAATAAAGCAATAAAAAGATTCCTGAAAAACAAAATAAAATAATTGAAATAATATTACACATTTAATCACCTAAACACATCGTATCAATATATTCTTGGGCTAAATTTTTAAAATATTCAAGCAATTCTTGCTTTTTAACTGTACCATCAGCCAATAAGTATTCATCAGGAATAGCTTCAATAACACTTAATCTCTCTATGTTATGTAAATCAATAGTTCTGAATCTACCGCCAAAATCAGCATAAAGTTTTGTTTGGTCATATTGGATTCCCTCAAATTCATATGTATAGCATGAACCACTTGCAAATTTTTTTAATTTAGTAATGAGAGATTCAGACCATTTTAACTTTGACAATGTTCTAGTTTCTTTTCCGTAACCTTTTTTATCAGCTTCATCATCAGAAACTAAGTTTTTGACTAAAATTAGATCTCGTATTGCACTGTTTTTAAATAATTTTTCAACAAAAATACTCGGAGCAATATTACCACATATTGTAGTTAAATTAAAATTTTTAGAAAAATAGTTACTTAAATATTTAGTTGTAATAGTCTTTACTCCATATTGCCCTATGTTTTGAAAAAACAAGAGTCCTTTTACTACTTTAATAGTATTGTTATCTTTTGGTATTATTACTAAAACATAGAAGTCTTTAACAGGGGCTTGTTTATTTGTTGTTTGCATTATTTCTTCTTTTGTGTCACTATCTATAATTTTAGAAGGAAATCCGTAGCTACCTGAGCGTACAGTTGCTAAAATATAATTAAAATACTTTGTTTCACCTATGTCATTTTTATCTAAACTACAAGAAAATAATTTCTTGTCTTCACTATCATTTTTATAATCATTAAAAGTTTCAAAAAAATCAATAAAAATATCCTCGGCACTTGAAAAGATTTTCTCTATATTTGAGCCTTCTTTATATATAAAGCTATCATTCAAATTTTGTATTACATCAATTCTTTTCTTATTTTTCTTTCTAAATTTAAAACTACAAGCAGTTACACTTAAATTATGCATAAAATACCTCCCTATGTGAAAATAATACTATATAAAGAAACAAAATTCAACATAATATGAGAAATTTATTTATTTTTATAAAACTCACGGTCAAAAATTCATTTCAAACCGCTGAAAACCAAAATTCAATTCACAATTTAATATTCATTAAAGCAGAACAAGGATTTTTATTAATTTCCTTGTTCTTTTTCTTTTTAGAAATCGAAAAATAATTTGTTAAGTGTCTGAATAGATGTTGGTATATTAATTTAAAACCATAGTTAAAATTTACAAAAACAAACCTCTGAATTTGTATTCCAATACAAATATATTGGTTCATAAAAGAAAAATTGCTGTTTTTATCTTCTTGCATCGTTTTTAATAGTGCAACGAAAAGCCTTATATCAGGAAGTAAGTTTAATCTTTGTGAATTACCACATCTGTAAAATTATCTTTCAATTTGCAGAGTAAAAATATATAAATTCGTGTGTTCAATTTTGTGCATTTATACAAAATAAGTTTACAGCAAAGAAAATATGCTGTTTTAATCTTTCTAAAACGTTACTAATAGTGAAATGCTTGATTAGGAGATGAACATAAGACGAGATAAATAAAAAAATCAATTCTTTTTACTTGATTATTATTTTGTAACATTAGACGAAAAGAGTGTGATTATTATCTATTAGTAAGTTATTACTTCATTTTCTACCTATCTAAAATGTTTTCTACAAAAAATTTTAAAAATTAAGCAATTTTCGTTAGCTTTTGCAAATAATATTATTGTAAGGATTTTCCATTAAGTTTGTTACATATTCAAATGACATTTTTAATTAAAATGATTGTTATTTGAGTAAATCTAAAGTTATCTATATATTGATAACACAGGAGGTATGAATTTGAAAAATGACAATATTATAGTGAGAAAAGAAAAAGATGATAACGGTTTAGATGATTTCTATTATGTAAAAGCAACCAAGTACGGTGAGTATCTTGATTTGATGGCTTGTACAAATAGTGGTAGAAAGGGTTCTAAAAAAACTAATTGTAAAAAAGTATCTAAAGGTATGTATGTTAATACTGCAACCAATGAGTATATCAAAGCCAAGGAATATGTTAACAGATGTGAGAATATCAGCTTGTTAAAGAAATCTGCTGACAACCTCTACAAACTTATTCACACTAACTTTTATAAAAACATTGGTTATCATTGTGTATTAACTTACAGTGAACCTCAAAAAGATACAGATGAAATCTATCGAGATTTCAAAATCTTTTGGCAAAAGATAAGATACCGTTATCCTGATATGGGTTACATCTCTATTTTAGAGCCTACTCAAAAGGGAGCTTGGCATATTCATCTACTGCTGAAAGATGTAAAAAACAACAAGATGTTTCTGTCGTATTATACGATTAGAGAATGTTGGACAAAGGGTTACTGCTATATATCTAAAATGCGAAAAAATGTCGACTACGGTCAGTATTTCCGCAAGAAAATTACAGCAGACAATGAGTTATTAGAACTCTATAAACCTGGAGTCAGATATTTCAGACATTCGAGGAACATCAAAAAGCCAGTAACTTTCACCGCTAATAAATATGAAATTACCACTCTGATAGACAGAGGTAATTATAAGTTAGCCGACCAGTATAGTTTAACTATTAACAAACTGGACTTTGACGGTGAAATTACTCTTAATAAAATATATTATAAAAAGTTCATCAAATCAAAAGTTTAGATTTTGTTTGTTGAACAGTAAAAATATAATTTTGGAGGAATATTATGTATGTATTCAAATTCAATTATAAATTAATAGGAAAGCAGTCAAAGTTTTATGATATGCCCATTTCACCCGAAGAAACAAGAGATTACGGAGAAGGATATAGTGTTCCTATAACTTCTTGTTATTTCACATTTAATTTTGACACCGAGCCAAATGTCGTTAGTTTTGAAGAAGGTGTTGGCACGGCAGAATTTGAATTAAGGAACTCAGTTGGCGGATTTGATAAGATGGAAATTGGAAAAGATTATATGCTAATAGTAAAGGGTGACAGGATAGTGTATTTTCAAGAGCTTACTGATGAAGACAAGAAAGAAGGGAGTTTATATGATTAACAAACGGAGTGTATAGAAGGATCTCTTTATATTTGTTGACTTTAATATAAACACAATCTTTGTTACCTGAATTATAAAAGTTCGGGAGTTGGTTTATATGATTAATATTAAAGAACAGTCAGTTTCAAATTCAGAAAGCGATATATTGAGTATCATTGATGTAATCAATGAAATACTTAACTATGCAGAATGTAATCCAAACTGCGATTACATTATAACATATGATGATATGTCCTCTCTGAATGAAGCAATCAAAAAGTTAAGGAGGGTTGCAGGTGCCAAGAATGCGTTTGGTAAAAGACGCATTTGAACAGTTGAAAAAAGACGATCCCGACACGGATGTTACATTGTATGCATTGCGTACTATTGTAAAGTCTGGGCTCGTCCCAACTGTAAGGCTGGGAAGAAAAGTGTTAATTAATTACGATTCTCTTCTGGAGTATTTCCGTTTCGGTGATAAAAAGCAAACAGCCACAGATGCTATTCGTCAGATTAATCGATAACAGAGAGTGCTAACACCGCTCTCTTACATATTACAGAATAATTTTTTGAAATATTTTAAAAAAGTTTTTGCTTTTTTGAGAATTTTTTGCAATAATTAGTTAGGGAGATATTTTCTTTTATAGAATTATAATGTTAAAAGGAGTGTTAGTATGGCAACTGCAAGACAAAAAGGCAGAGGATACGAAATCAGGGTATCAATGGGCTGTGATATGAACGGTAAGAAAATTGTAAAATCCAAAACCTGGATACCGCCTAAGAATCTCACACCAAAACAACTTGAAAAAGAGATTGAACGGCAAAAAGTTTTGTTTGAAGAAGAAGTAAAAACAGGAGCTTGTCCCAATAGCAATATAAAGTTTGAGCCTTATTCTAAAAGATGGTTACTTGAATACGGAAAGCAGAATTTAGCACCAAAGACATATAACCGTTATTGTGAATACTTAAAGAGAATAAATAAGGCTATCGGACACATTAAATTGCAGGATTTACAACCTCTCCACTTAAATGCTTTTTATAGAAATTTAGCGGAGGACGGAGTAAACCTAAAGGCAAAGCGTGATGAAGACGGTAATATAATAGCAAATGGAAAATTATCTCCAAAAACTATTGTAGAACATCACAGGGTTATTTCTAAATTACTTTCGACTGCTGTAAAATGGAATCTTGTAAAAGAAAATGTTGCAAGGCGAGCTGACCCTCCGAAAGTTCCTGCAAAAGAAATTGACTTTCTGAATGAGGAAGAAACAAGAAAAATGCTGACAGCATTGCAGGATGAGCCTATAACCTACAAAACAATGATTATGCTTTTGATTTATACAGGTATTCGCAGAGGTGAGCTGTTCGGACTTGAATGGAAAGATATTGATTTTGAAAACGGATATTTGGAAATTGTCAGGACTTCTCAATATATAGGCAATAAAACTCTGATTACAAAAGAACCAAAGACAAAATCAAGCCGACGAATGATGAAGTTAAGTAATGATATTATAAAAATACTAAATTCTTACAGAGTGTGGCAAATTGAGCAGAGATTTAAAATCGGAAGTGAATGGCACGATACTGACAGACTTTTTACTCAGTGGAACGGACTTCCTATGTATCCTGATTCCCTTACAAAATGGTTTAACAAATTTTTGAAAAGACATAATTTACGGCAAGTTACCTTACATTCTCTGCGACACACCAACGCAACACTTATGATAGCAGAGGGTACCGACATCAGAACAGTAGCAAGCAGACTTGGACATTCTAACACTTCTACAACGCTGAATATTTATACTCACGCTCTCAAATCAAAAGATACACAAGCAGCAGAGGTATTGAACGATATTCTCGCAATCAGTTAAACAGCTCAACTCTTGACAAAACCCTCAAACACTCTTAAGCAATCCTATATTGCTCTATAAGGCTCACATACGGTCGTCAAGATTTTTTGCGAAACCGTTTCCGCTGAAAAAATTAAACCCTTACAGAGCGTTTAAGAGAAAAATAGAATTTAATATAAAAAACTGTGCTGTCAGCACAGGACAAAGTATCTGCCCTTGATTATAATTTAGTCAAGGGCAGTTTTATTTTTACAAATTATTTTGTTCAAAATCGATTACGATGATTTTGCTCTTGCTTTTTGATTAAGCCTTACAAACACTTTGCATTGTTCAATACACACTTCTTTTTGCTCTGCTGTAAGACTGCGAAATACTCTTAATAGTTCATCCTCCTGACGAGAAGAGGCTTTGTTGGTTCGACACCCCAAAAGATAATCTATTGAAACACTAAAATAAATTGCAAGAGATTTTAATGTAGCAAAATCGGGTTCACGGGTATTCTGAACATAACTGCTTACTGTTGAGGGAGCTATATTTAATTGTGAAGCTAATTCTTTTTGTGTAATGCCTCGTTCGTCAATTAAAATCCTTAATCTATCACCAAAATTCATTAAATCACCTCGTATATATCTTATATGGTATTGACAAAAATTTTTAGATAATAACACGAAGTGCGTTGACAGTTTACGAAACGAGTAATATAATAAAACTAATATACTATATTGACACGGAGGTATGAATATGTTACAACAAACAGAACAGCAAACAAATGAATATCAAAAAGTAAAGAATAAGAACAGCAAATTTTTTCAGATACTAAGTGTTATTCTGATTATTTTACTTTTGCTTGGCACAATAGGTTTTGTTGTGTTTAAGGGTGATTCAAAAGTAGAAAACGGACTTTCTGCATATGAATTGGCTGTAAAATACGGCTATGAGGGAACTGTGCAGGAATGGCTTGATTCTCTTTCAGGTAAATCTGCCTATGATATTGCGGTAGATAATGGCTATTCAGGCACTGAAAAAGAATGGATATCTGCACTTGAAGCTTCATCAAAGCAGGATGGTGCAAGCATAAAGACCGCTTCTTTTTCGTCGGATGGTGAATTGCTTATAACCTTGTCCGACAATTCTGTCTTAAATCTCGGCAAAGCTATAGGTGCTGACGGCAAGAATGGCGCTAATGGCAAGGACGGTACAAACGGAATTAACGGCATTAACGGTAAGGATGGCGTCAATGGTTCTAATGGCAAAGATGGCAAAAACGGAACTAACGGTAAAAATGGTGTTGACGGTAAAGACGGAGCAAACGGTTTAAATGGTGCTGACGGCATTAACGGTACTAACGGTAAAGACGGTGTAGACGGAAAGAACGGTACAAATGGTATTGACGGTGTTGGCATTACAAATGCAAGTATCAATTCTGACGGTCAGCTTGTACTAAACTTTTCAGACGGAAAAACTGTTAATCTTGACAAGGTTGTCGGGATGAACGGTACTGACGGCGTCAGTGTTTCAAATTCTGAAATCAATTCTAACGGTGAGTTGGTTCTTACATACTCAAACGGACAGCGTTCAAACCTTGGTGTAGTTGTCGGTGCTGATGGTAAAGACGGACTTAACGGAGCAGACGGTAAGAATGGCATAGATGGCACTAACGGTGTTGATGGTAAGGACGGAAAAGACGGCATTAACGGTGTTGATGGCAAAGATGGAAAAGACGGTAAGGATGGTACTAACGGTATTGATGGTAAAGATGGAAAAGACGGTAAGGATGGTACTAACGGCATTGATGGTAAAAACGGTACAGATGGTATTAGCGTTATAAAGTCCGAAATCAACTCAAAGGGCGAATTAGTCTTAACTTATTCAGACAATGCAGTTGCTAATCTTGGCATTATAGTAGGTGCTGATGGCAAAGACGGTATCAATGGCGCTGATGGTAAAGATGGAGTTGACGGCATTAACGGTACTGATGGTAAAGACGGCGTCAGTGTAACTAATGCTGAAATCAATTCAAGCGGTGAGCTTGTACTTTCCTATTCGAACGGACAGCGTTCTAATCTTGGAAATGTAATAGGTGCAAACGGACTTGACGGCAAGGATGGAAAAGATGGCGTCAACGGAACTAACGGCACAGATGGCAAGGACGGTAAAGATGGCACAAACGGTATTGATGGTAAAGACGGTATAAGTGTTGTAAAATCGGAAATCAATTCAAAGGGCGAACTTGTTTTAACCTATTCAGATAATACTGTTTCTAACCTTGGTGTTGTAGTTGGTGCTGATGGCAAAAACGGTATCAATGGTGCTGATGGTAAAGACGGTAAAAATGGAATAGATGGTAAGGACGGCGCTAACGGTAAAAATGGTCTTAACGGAAAAGACGGCAAAGATGGTGCCAACGGTGCTGACGGTCAGGACGGAGTTGGTATTCAGAATATAATAATCAATTCAGATAATGAACTCGAAATTACTCTAACAAGCGGTACACAATTAAATCTCGGCAATATTAAGGGTGCGGACGGCAAGGATGGTACAAACGGTGTTGACGGTAAAAACGGTGCTGATGGCAAAGATGGTACTAACGGAACAAATGGCGCAGACGGAAAGGATGGCATCGGAATTACTGAAACAACAGTAAATTCTGTCGGTGAACTTGTTATTAAGTATTCAGACGGAACATCTACAAATCTTGGTACAGTTGTAGGAATTAACGGTCAGGACGGAAAAGACGGTCAAAACGGTACTGATGGTAAGAATGGTAAAGATGGTACTAACGGTAAGGATGGTATCGGTGTTACAAAATCAGAAATCAATTCTGATGGAGAATTAGTAATAACTTATTCTGATGGAACTTCTTCTAATCTTGGCGTTGTAGTTGGTACTAATGGTAAAGACGGTACTAACGGAACAAATGGCACAGATGGTAAAGATGGTATCGGAATTACTGAAACAACAATAAATTCTGTCGGTGAACTTGTTATTAAGTATTCAGACGGAACATCTACAAATCTTGGTACAGTTGTAGGAATTAACGGTCAGGACGGAAAAGACGGTCAAAACGGTACTGATGGTAAGAATGGTAAAGATGGTACTAACGGTAAGGATGGTATCGGTGTTACAAAATCAGAAATCAATTCTGACGGAGAATTAGTAATAACTTATTCTGATGGAACTTCTTCTAATCTTGGTGTTATAGTTGGTGCTAACGGTAAAGACGGAGTTGATGGTCAGGACGGAAAAGACGGTCAAAATGGTGCAGACGGCAAAGATGGAAAAGACGGTCAGGATGGCAAAGACGGCATTGGCATTTCTAATGTAGTTATAAATTCAGACGGTGAATTGGAACTTGCTTTCTCCGATTCATCAAGTATTAACCTCGGCTGTATTGTCGGAAAAGACGGCAAGGACGGTATTAACGGAACTGATGGCAAAGATGGTGCAAATGGCGCTGACGGTAAAGATGGTGCTAACGGTGTTGACGGTAAAGACGGTATCGGAATTGCCAATGTAACAATTACTGATGATGGTGTTTTGAATGTTGAACTTACAAACGGAACAACACTAAATCTCGGAAGTATCAAGGGCAAAGACGGTATTGGTATTTCAAAATCAGAAATCAATGCTGACGGAGAATTTGTACTTACATATACAAATGGTCAATCTACTAATCTCGGAAAAGTTGTAGGAGCAGACGGCATTAACGGTACAAATGGTGCAGATGGTAAGGATGGTATAAACGGCGCTGACGGTAAAGACGGCACAGGCATTGTCAATGTAACGATTTCTGCTGAAGGTGCTTTGAGCGTTGAATTATCCAACGGTACTGTACTTAACCTCGGTAACATTAAGGGTGCTGACGGCATAGGTGTTTCTAAGTCAGAAATCAATTCAAACGGTGAGTTGATATTGACTTATACAAGCGGAGAAACTGCAAAACTCGGTGTTGTCGTTGGTGCAAAAGGGGCTGACGGAACAGATGGAGCTGACGGAAAAGACGGAATTGGTATTAAGACTGTTACTTTGTCAGCTGATGGTGAATTGAGTATTCTTCTCACCGATAACACAGTGTTAAACCTCGGTAATGTCAAAGGCGAAAAGGGTGACACAGGAGAAAAAGGTGAAAAAGGAGATAAAGGTGCTGACGGCAAAGATGGTGTTGATGGTAAAGATGGCAGAGGTATTGCCGATATGGCAATTATCAATGGAGAAATTGTTATAACTTATACTGACGGAACAAAATCGGTTATTGGAAAAAGTGATGATGTTATTTTAAATGAAAGTGATACACTTGAATTCACTCTTCTTTCTGACGGAACTTATGCCGTAACAGGATGTTTGGTTGATAATCCAACAGAAATCACAATACCATCAAAATTTAACGGTAAATTTGTTACCAAGATATATAGTAATGCATTTGAGAATATTATAACTTTGAAAACTGTTAATATTCCAAATAGTATTCTTAGTATCGGCACCCGTGCCTTTTATGGTTGCAACACTTTAAAAAATGTAAACATCAGCACTGACAGTGAATTGCAGGAAATAGCAGGCTATGCTTTTTATGGTTGTTCTGCATTAACAGATATTTACTTCCCAACTTATGTTGATTATATCGGAGCTTACGCATTTTATCAGTCGGGATTAACAACAGCCGTTTTTGAGTGTCCTACGAATTGGAATTTGTTTGGTAAATGGAATAATGGTTATCCTGCACATTTATCTCCAACAGATTCAGCAAATGCTGCAAAAGCTTTATCAACAAATTATACTTCTCACACATCATCGGATTTTTACAAAAATGCATGGATACGAAATGACTCATATTCTAACGGATCAATTGTTGGCACATATGAGCGTGAACTATAATAATAAAAAGTAAAAAAGAGAAATAAAAAATAATAAAACAGCCTGAGTAATTTTGTCTTGGATACTCAGGCTATTTTCATATCATATTCAAATTGTAAATCAGTATAATATCACGAAAAATCAGGTCATCCGAGGGAAATTTTGGAGAAATATGTAAGAAAACAAATATTGAACATAAAAAGAAAAACGGCAAAACCTTAGTGGTTAAGCCGTTTCTTAGTGGTTGCGGGAGCCGGATTTGAACCGACGACCTTCGGGTTATGAGCCCGACGAGCTACCGAGCTGCTCTATCCCGCGATATACAACTCTGCTGTTTTTTACAGCTTTATTATTATAGCATTATGTAAAGGTTGTGTCAATAGTTTTTTGCATATTTTTTTATTTTATGCTTTGTCCGGCTTTTTGACTGAATTTATTTACATTTTAATCTTAGTTTTTTTAAGGGTATGTACACAATTGTATGGCGGAACAGATGCAAATAAAAGATTTAAATACCTGTTAAAACAAAAGTGAGATTGTGCAAAATAATGATTTATATGTGTTTAGCACGGTGAATTTGATATATTGATTGCGGATTGCTTTTGTGATACAATTACCGTGTGAATTTGCGGAATTTTTAAATTGCGACAAATGATGAGAGGGAATTATGGGAAAGAACAAAACACGCAGTAAATCTGCATTTAAACAAAACAGTGTCACAGCTGAAAACAAAAGGCTCGGCGATGACGGAAACATTAATTTTACTTTTAAAATTTTGTCGGCAATCGGCATTATTATCATAGTTTCGGGGCATTGCTACAACGGCGGCGTGTCGCTGATGTATGATTGGTTTCCGAAGTATTCGTACAATCTCGCCTTGTTTGTTTTCATTTCGGGCTATTTTTACAAGGAAAAGCACGAGGAACATATTTTCAAATATATATGGGGACGGACAAAACGCTTGTTGATTCCAGCGTATCTATGGAACATTGTTTACGGAATAATCGCATTCGCACTTACTCAGGTCGGCTATACGATTGCTCAGGGCAAATTTGATCTGTACAACCTTTTTGTTATGCCGTTTATTGACGGCGAAAGTTTTGCCTACAACCTCGGTTCGTGGTTTGTATATCCGCTGTTCTGTGTTTACGTTTTTAACATATTGTTTCGCAAATTGCTCAAAAAGGTTCACAGGGGCAACGAGTATGTCATTCTTGCCGTGTATCTTGCAATCGGAATTTTCGGTGTGCAATACTGCATTTGGAATCCTGCTCCAAAGGGTGCGTTGCTGTTGTTGTTCAGGTCAATGTTTTTTCTGCCGTGTTTTGAGTTTGGCAGATTTTATCACGAAAAGCTTGAAAAACACGATAATCTCAACAGCGTTGCATATTTTGCAATCGTTCTCGGAGTTCAGCTTCTTCTCCTCACATTCTGTGAAAATCTTGAATACACTCCGTCAAAGTGCGTGAAGTTTGACAACGGCTGCGTCATTCCTTATGTAACCGCAATCACGGGCATTGCGTTCTGGCTGAGGATTGCAAAGCTGATTACTCCGATTATCAAGAACAAAAAGCTTGTCAGGATGATTTCGGACAATACCTACAGCATTATGATTCACCACATTTTTGCCTTTATGATTGTAAAATGGGCATTTTGGGGATTGAGCGTAATTACACCGCTGTTCAAAGATTTCGATATTTTAAAACTCAAGTCAACAATCTGGTACATTTATCGTCCGAACGGCTTAAATTTTTACTGCATAATCTACCTTGCCGCAGGAATATTCATTCCGATTCTTATAGGAACGGTTACGCACAGGATATTTGAATTTATGAAAGAGCATACCTTGAAGAGTATGCAAAAAAGCAGTCGGACAGGTAAAGTAAACAAAATTGAAAAAGTCGTAAAATAATGCTTTTTTTACAGGCTTTAAAATGAATAAAAAATAAGCTGTATGTGCATTGTTACAAAATAATACGGCTTGTATTGTGCAATATTTGCCTTTAAAGCTGTGCGACTGAACAACTTGCACTAAAAGGTAGAATAATATTTATTCATTTCGCCGTAGCAAAAAACATTAATTTGTGTTACAATATTTCATTATGGTATTTAGCGGAGCAGATATGCCGATATACAGAATAGCTGATTTAAATGTTGAAGTTAATCCAAAATTTAAAATATGCAGGAAACGGCTTGAAAGCTATGCCGTTAAGTCGAATGAATCGGGAAAGACCGACATTGCAATATCGGTTTCGAATGACGAAATCCGTGAGCGTCTCAGGCTTTCCGACAACCTCAGCGAACAAGGTGCGGAGGATGTTCTGATACTCTCAAAATTCTGCAACGCCGTGCTTGACGGATTTGACGGATTCTTTTTTCATTCGTCCTGTCTTGAGCTTGACGGCGAGGGCTATGTTTTTTCGGCAGTCAGCGGAACGGGCAAGTCTACCCACACGGCTCTGTGGCGAAAGCATTTTGGCAACAGGGTGACGATGATTAACGATGACAAGCCGGTTATACGAAAATGTGACGGAAAATTTTATGTTTACAGAACTCCGTGGATGGGGAAAGCTGACATAGGAACAAATACAAAAGCACCTGTTAAGGCTGTGTATATTCTTCAGAGAGCAGAAGAGAACACGGCAGTCAGGGTGTTACCGTCACAGGTTATGAAACAGTTGCTTGAGGCAACGGTTATTGATGTTGAGCGGAGCAGAATGGAAAAGCTGCTTGAATTGCTTGATGAGTTCTTTAAGGAAACACCGTTGTTTTTGCTCGGTTGTAATATGGATGAAAGTGCTGTTATGACGGCTTACAATGCCGCAAACGGCGGATAAGGCTATGGAAATTTCAGAAAGCGGAGGAATATAAGATGGAATTTGTTCAGGTCGTTTCGGTTGAAAATATGAGAAAAAGCGACGCAAGGACGATTGCGGAGCATACTCCTTCGGCGGAGCTTATGTACAGAGCCGCACAGGGGATTTTTAATTCGGCAAAGTTTGTGGGCAGAGTTGCCATAGTTTGCGGTAAGGGCAACAACGGCGGCGACGGTTATGCGCTCGCCTGTGTTTTATGCAAAAACGGCTTTACACCGACAATTTTCAGAGCAAGCGACGGCTTTTCAAAGGACGGCCTTTATTATTATAAAACCGCAATGTCACTCGGTGCCGAGGAGATGCCGATGTCACAGGCGGCGGCTTTCACGGGATTTGACATTGTAGTTGACTGCCTGCTCGGAACAGGCTTTTCGGGTGAATTAAAGGGTGAAATGCTTGAAGCGGTTGAGCAGATTAATATGACAAACGCCTATGTTATAAGTGCAGACATCAACAGCGGAATCAACGGTGACACGGGTGTGTGCAGTACGGCGGTAAACTCGGATCTTACCGTTTCAATCGGTTCGTTCAAGACAGGCTTGTTCCTCAATGACGCACCGTATTACATCGGTTCAGTCACAAACTGCGATATCGGAATCAGCCTTATTGAAGATGAATACAAGCTGATTGACTATTCTCTTTTGCATATGTTTGAGGGCTACGGCTCTCTTGTTATGACTGCGGAAGAATTTTTTGAAAAGTACGGCTACGAGCCTTCAAAGTGCAATGTTGCACGCTGTGTTGAGGAAATCAGCAAAAAAGAACGCAGAACAGTTGTAGTAAAAACAGACCATTCTGCGGTAATTGCGGATCTTAAATATATTTATTTTTGCGCTGACTATGTTATTAACAATTGATTGATTTTAATTGAGTTAAGGGTGAAACCATGAAGTACAAGAAGGTGTTGTTACCGCCCGAGCCGTATTACAGCGGCAGGGTTACAAGATATCCGGACAGAAAAGTTGCCTTTGAATCGGGACTCAGGTGGCATGGTTCATATGAAATTTCCTATATAAAAAAAGGTAAGGTAAGGCTTAACAAGCTTGACTGTGAAATTATTCTCAATGCGGGCGATGTCTATGTTCTTAACAGTCAGGAGGTTCATTCCTACGAGGACATCGGTGAGGATACTCAGGCTGTTATGCTCAATATCATTCCAAAGGCAATTGCACCGTATGTTGACGATCCGCATATTGTGCCGAGTTTCAAACAACCCGAGGGCGAAGCTCTTGAGTTTATCAGAAAAGCAATGGACATATTCCACGGATATGAGGAGTACGAGAGCAAGCTTATCAGCATGAAGGTAAGAGCGGTGATGTACAGCGTTGCGTACTATCTCATCCGTGATTGCATTGACAACGATATACAATATGTTCACGGTTCTCAGGCTGATGATTTTGACTGCGCCAAAAGTGCTATCAGATATATGCACGATAATTACAAACACGAAATCACGCTCAATGAAATCGCCAATTATGTTGGCATGACGCCTGCTCATTTTTCAAAATATTTTAAGGATAAAACAGAGGAAACATTTTCAAAGTATCTTCGCCGTGTTCGTCTTGAACACGCTATTGATGATTTGAGAAACAAAAAAATCACCGTCAGACAGGCGGCGATTGAAAACGGTTTTCCGAATGTAAATTCATTTATCCTGTTCTGCAAGTCCGAATACGGCAGAACTCCTGCGGAACTTAGGAATTACAGCGAGAAGAACTGACGGCGAGCCACCGTTCTCGGTTCGTGAAGACAGTCGCTTTAAGGCGAGAGCTTTTTAAATTGAAAATTGAAAATTGCGGTCGGCGGTGTGCCACCGCAATCTATTCGAGAAGATACTCGGATAAAAGAATTGCATCAGATGCCCGAATACGGCATTGATGCAATTTTTGCTTTATATGAAAGTAAATGTATACTTGTAGGGGAGAACCGATGTTATACAACCGTCACAACACCTATTTCAACTTGATTATTGATTCTGGGGATGAATACGGTGTTGCTCAGACCTGCGCAGACAATCATTTTTGTGCCGTCAAGGTCAAATTCGCCTTTGTCATATTTCGGAAAAAGTCCCTGATTCGGAGCGATTACTCCGCCGATGAACGGCAATTGAATCTGTCCTCCGTGGGTGTGACCGCAGACGATTAAGTCTATGTCGGTTTTCTTTGCGTCCTCGGCAATGTATTCGGGCTGGTGGTGCAGAAGAATTGTGAAATTGTTCTTTGCTTTTTCGGCAAATTCTTCCCACAGCGTTCTTGACGGAACATCGTCATCGGGAGTGTAGAACTCATAATAAGGGTAGTCGCTCATTCCGCCGATAAGCACACTTTTGCCGTTTTTGGTGAATTTTATGTATTCATTATCGAGCAATACAGCGCCTGTTGAATTTGTTTCGCTTTTAAAATCCGTTCCGAATTTGGCAGCATTGTCACGCTCATGGTTGCCGAGACAGCAGTATGTGGGTGCAATTTTTGAAAGCTTTTCAAGCACATCTTTCATCTTCGTTGTGTCGGGATCGCCACGGTTGACCATATCTCCGCAAACTGCAATAAAATCGGGATTTTGTTCCTTTACAAGCTCTGCAAGGTCTGCGTTCTTTTCTCCGTATTCCTTGTTGTGCAAATCCGTGATGACAACAAATTTCAGCTTTGCGTCGTTCTTAGTATTGTTTACACAGTAATTTGTGATTGCAATTGTGTTGTCACAGTAAACGCCCCATATTACGAGAGTCACAAACAGCGCAAGTATTATTGCTCCGAGGATTATCGAAAAATTTTTCATTCAATTCACCGCTCATATTAAGTATGGTATTATTTTAGGCTCGTTTTGTGCGGTTGTCAACAAATGTGTGTCGAACAAGTCTGATTATTACTGTTCCTTGTGCTTTGATTGTCGGATTTTAAGTTGATTTAGGAATTGCTTTGTTTGACATTCCTTTTGCACTGTTGTATAATAAATCATAATTGTATTTATATGTTACTCGGGAAATTTACACAAAGTTAAACAGAAGAGGTATGGGTTATGAAGAAGATTAATTTGCGTAAGATGTTGCTGGCTCTCGCAGATGTGTTTATTATCGTTGTCAGCGGTATTCTTGCAAATTATATTCTCTTGCTTGTCGGCTACATAGGTGCTGCTTCAAGCAAAGGCTTGTTGAGCTATATTGTTATTGATCTTGTCATGTGTCTGTTTACGCTTTATATAAGCGGAACATATTCAAAATTGTGGCGATACTTTAACGCAAAGGACTATATGGTGTGTGGAATTGCCGTTTTTTCGGGGTTTACGCTCGGCTTTGTAATCTCGTTGTTTTTGCAGATTCCGCAGAGAAAGATTTTTTGTATAGTACATTTCGCAATAGCCCTTGTCGGAATTCTTGCATTCCGTTTTGTTTTCAGAAGGACTTTTCTTGACCTTACCGAGGCAGGAAGGGCAGAGGGCGGAGAGCGCACCCTTATTGTGGGCGCAGGCAATGCCGGCAGAATGATTGTTCGTGAAATTCACAATGCGAAAGAGCAGGGTGATGTTAATAATCCTTCAAAAAGCATCATTCCGGTATGCTTTGTCGATGATGATTTGAAAAAGCTGAATCAGAAAATCGAAGGAATCCCCGTTGTCGGAACCTGTCCCGAAATTGTTAAAATATGTGATGAATACCGCATAGACAATATTATTGTTGCAGTTCCGTCATGTGAGGAAGATGAGAAGAGGAAGATTCTTGACTACTGTTCCGCAACAGAGTGCAAAATCAAGATTATCCCTTATCTCGGTGAGCTTTTGTTTGATGACGGGCATACACAGCTTATTTCACAGGCAAAGGAAATCAAGATTGAGGATCTTCTCGGCAGAAAACCCATTGAGTTTGACCGAAAGGAGATTCATGACCTTATCAACGGAAAGGTTTGTCTTGTTACAGGCGGCGGCGGTTCAATCGGCAGTGAGCTTGTAAGACAGATTGCAAAGAATGATCCGAAACAAATCATCATTGTTGATATCTACGAAAACAACGCATATGACATTCAGCAGGAGCTTGTGCTTGAATACGGCACAAAGCTTAACCTTGTAACGCTTATTTCATCGGTTCGTGATTACGACAAAATGGAGCTTATCTTCAAGACATATCGCCCCGAACTCGTATTCCACGCTGCCGCTCACAAGCATGTTCCGCTTATGGAAACCGTTCCCGAGGAGGCTGTAAAGAACAACATCTTCGGCACATTCAATGTTGCAACCCTTGCAGAAAAGTACAAGGCAAAGAAGTTTGTTATGATTTCAACCGACAAGGCTGTTAATCCGACAAATGTTATGGGCGCAACAAAGCGTGCGTGCGAGATGATTATTCAGTACAAGGCGCAGCACAGCACCGATACCGAATTTGTAACAACAAGATTCGGTAATGTTCTCGGCTCAAACGGCTCGGTTATTCCGCTGTTTCGCCGTGAGATTGAAAACGGTGCGCCCGTTACCGTAACACATCCCGATATTATCAGATATTTTATGACTATTCCCGAGGCTGTTTCGCTTGTTCTTGAGGCAGGTGCAATGGCAAAGGGCGGTGAGATTTTTGTTCTTGATATGGGTGCTCCCGTCAAGATTACAACCCTTGCCGAGAACCTTATCAGAATGTACGGTAAGGTTCCGTACAAAGATGTTCCGATTGTTTTCACGGGACTTCGTCCGGGTGAAAAGCTTTTTGAGGAGCTTCTTATGGACGAAGAAGGTCTTAAGTCAACACAGAACAAGAAAATTTTCATAGGAAATCAAATTAAAATAGACGAAACAGATATGCTGTCAAAGCTTGAGGTTCTCAAAAAGACCGCAGAAAACAATGACAGTGAAAAGACAGTTGAACTTTTGGCAGAACTTGTACCTACTTTTTGCCACAAGGTCAATGATTAACCGAAAAGGAGAAATTTTATGTGCGGTATTGTAGGTTATGTAGGACCTAAGGATTGCAGTGAGGTGCTTGTTAATGCTCTCACAAAGCTTGAATACAGAGGCTATGACTCGGCAGGAATTGCGGTTTTTGATAACGGAGAAATAAAGACCGTAAAGACCAAGGGTAAGCTTCAGGACCTAAAGGATAAGCTTGCAGAGGTCGGCACTCCGAAAGGTCATGTCGGCATAGGTCACACCCGTTGGGCAACCCACGGCGAGCCTTCGGATGTAAACTCACATCCACACAGCGGTACAAGGGTTACAATCGTTCACAACGGTATTATTGAAAACTATATGGAGCTTAAAGACTTCCTCATCTCAAAGGGAAGAACTTTTTTAAGCGACACAGATACAGAGGTTGTTGCTCAGCTCCTCGACTATAAATACAACGGAAATCCTCTTGAAACAATTGACAGTGTAATGGCTGAGCTTAAGGGTTCGTTTGCACTCGGAATTATGTTCAAGGATTTCCCCGACAGAGTTTTTGCGGTTCGCCGTGAAAGTCCTCTTATCGTAGGCGTTGCAGAAGGAGAGTGCTTTATTGCGTCCGATGTTCCCGCAATTCTTCAGTACACAAGGGATTATTATCTTCTTGCCCATGATGAAATCGTAACACTTTCATCTGACGGTGTTTCGTTCGTTGACGAACACCTTGATCCGATTGAAAAGGAACTTCAGACAGCCGACTGGGATATGGAGGCTGCCGAAAAGGGCGGTTATCCGCACTTTATGATTAAGGAAATCAACGAACAGCCCGAGGCTATCAGAACAACGATTATGCCGAGAATCAAAGAGGGACTTCCGTTTCTTGAGGAGTGCGGCATCACAACGGAAACAATCAAGAATTTCAAAAATATCACAATCGTTGCCTGCGGTACTGCCATGCATGCAGGTATGGTTGGCAAGTATGTTATTGAGGATCTCGCAAGAGTTCCCGTAAATGTTGACATTGCGTCCGAGTTCCGTTACAGAAATCCGATTGTAGGCGAGGGCGACCTTGTAATCATCATTTCACAGTCGGGCGAAACAGCCGACAGCCTTGCCGCAATGCGTCTTGCAAAGCAGAAGGGTGCAAAAACTCTTGCAATCGTAAACGCAAAGGGCAGTTCAATTGCCCGTGAGGCGGATATGCTCATCTACACACTCGCAGGTCCCGAAATTTCCGTTCCGTCAACAAAGGCATACATCACACAGCTTTCCGTTATGTATCTCTTTGCCTTTGAGCTTGCTCTTGCAAAGGAAACAATCAGCACAGCCGAGTGCAAGCGACTTGTTTCGGCTCTCACAAAAATGCCTGAGGCAGTTCAGTATGTAATCGACAACTGCGAGGATATCTGCAAGTTCGTTGCCACAAAGCTTGTTGCAACCGACAGCTTGCTTTACATAGGCAGAGGTCTTGACTATGCCCTTTCAATGGAGGGTTCGCTCAAGCTCAAAGAGGTTTCGTACATTCACTCGGAAAGCTACGCCGCAGGCGAGTTAAAGCACGGCACAATTTCGCTTATTGACGAGGATGTTCCGGTTATCGCCGTTGCAACTCAGACAGGTATTATCCCCAAGACAATCAGCAATGTTGTTGAGGTTAAGTCAAGAGGTGCAAAGGTTATTCTTGTTTGCACAGACGCCTGTGCAAGAGAACTCAAGGACGGTGTTGCGGATTATGTTATCGAAATTCCGCATACAGACGAGCTTCTTATGCCGATTACAGCGGTTGTTCCGCTCCAGATTCTTGCTTATTACACATCAATCAACAGAGGTATTGATCCCGATAAGCCAAAGAACCTTGCTAAGTCGGTTACTGTAGAATAAACGGCAGTCTTGTTTTTAATTGAAAATTGAAAATGTAAAATTTCGGTTGGCGGTGTGCCACCGCAGTCAATTCGAGAAGATAGTCAGATAAAGAAATTGCATTGATGCCCGATACGGCATTGATGCAATTTTTGTTTTATATGAAAGTGAATGTTTATTTATATAATTTTAATTTTTACAAATCTTTGCGTGGTTATCTGCAGGCGGATAATATCCGCCCATACAGTTTTGCAACAACTTCCGTATATACCTAAAATATACAAAAAAGTCGGGCGACAATGTTTTGCGTTCTTGCGAATTGTCTTCTCGACCATAATTTTCCATTTTCCATTTTCCATTTTCAATTTTATGCACGCTCAGGCGTAATATGTTCTTTAATATCATACTGTATTCACGAATAGGGTACTCTTGTTTTCAAATTTAAACGGTAAAAACCTTGTATTTTTTTGACAGATTATGTATAATTAATTAGATATACATTCTAAAAAGCAGTATTGATGAATCTAATTTAGTTTCGGGGGAATATACGGACATGATGAAAACTGTTTTTAAAAGAGCTGTAACGCTTGCAATTTGTGCCGTAACGGTATTTTGCGGTATTTTTGCCTGTTCAGGCGCAACAAAAGATTACGAGATTCCGCAGATTGACGATATGACGCTTTCAATGCCTGACGGTATGAGCGCTGTTACAAGGGACAGTAAAAGCACAGATAAATATTTTTCTGTTTTCGGTCTTGATTATGACACAACAATGAAAACCTTTCAGAACGGAAATATCTATCTTCAGGGTATGGATAATATGTCATCGGTTATTCTGACCGTGACAATGACAAAAAATGAGAGCAGCGAGAATGTCGGCAACTATGCTCAGCTTTCTTCAAGCGAGCTTTCAAATATACGCAACAATTTTCTTAATTCCGACGAGTATCGGAGCTGTACTCCCGACCAAAAAGAAAAAGTTTTGTGGCTTGTGTTTGACGCAACTGCTCAGAGCAGTAAGGGCGATGTGAAAACCTTTGTTGCCAACACGGTTTATGACGGTATGAACATTAATATCACAATGCAGAGAACAGAGGGTGATGTTACAACCGTTGACTACGATACTTTTTCCAAAATTGTATCTTCGGTAAAATTCAGCGACCTGCCGTTTTCAAAGGGATTTATTCCGTACATAATCATCGGCGGCGGTGTTGTTATCCTTATTTTGATTGTTCTCATCATAATTTTTGCCGTGAGAATCAGAAAGCATAAAAAGGCTAAGAAGAATAACGCTATTCTTGAGGAGCTTGCAGTCAAGTATAAACTCGGTGAAAAGGGTACGGACTACGACATTGACAATTTTGACGATTCTCCCGAAAAGCCCGATAAACGCTCAAAGAAAAAGCAGAAATATGCGGAAGAGGTTGAAGAAGAACCGGCTTTGTCGGGCAGAAGATATGCTCCCGAGCCGATAATCGAAAATATGGAAGAACCGGAAGAAATTACAAGTGAGTATTCAAACTTTGGTTATGATACGGATGATGCCAAGGAAAAAGAAATTGACGAGATAATCAACTCCGCAAAGGCTTACAAGAGTGAGCTTGAGCGTGAGGCATATAAAAACAACTACGGTTACGAGGAAAACAGCACGGAGGACGAAAAAAAAAAGGAGCCTACCGCAGCAGATACCTCAGAGACTGAACCCGAAAAAATTGACGAAAACGAAAAAGATAACGCAGAAACACCTGAAAAACACGAGGACATAAGCTCTTCGTCAGGTCCTACACTCGTTATCCCCGAACCCGAACACGATCTTTTTGAAACAAGCGAGCCTGACGATATCGACCGTGAGGACGATGCCGATGTTGAAGAAACCGAGGAGGTTTCCGAACAAAAGCATCCGCTTGAAAAAAAGGTTGACAAGTACGCAAACATCATTTTCGGCAGTGACGATCCCGAGGAGAAAACCGGGGAAGAGGTTGATGATGAGGAGCTTGTAAGGGCGAAGGCTAAGAAAAACAAGTTTGACAGCGGTTATGACTTTTTTGACGAAGCTCCCAAAAAGTCAATGGGGGTTATCAAAAGCTCAGACCTCAGAGATGCCGAGGACTTTGATGTTATCGGCGAGGTTGAAAGAAAAGCAGAAACCGTAAAGCAGAACGCTCTTGAAAAAGAGAATAATAAAGAAACCGAGGGTGAACCGACCGATAAACGGTCAACGGAAGAGGTTCTTGCCAATGTAGGCAAAAACATCGGTAACGCTCTCAGGGGCTTTGCAGGCGGAGTTAAGAATTTTGGCATTCACTGCGGATATTTCTGCAAGAATGTTTCAATAATGATAAAGCGTAAGCGTGCAATTGCCAAACGCAAAAAGGCAGAGGAAGAGAGAAGAGAGAGAGAAAGACAAAAGGCAGAGCGTGCAAGAATGCGTGCCGAAAGAGGCGAGAGTGACGGACTTGTTCAGGTTCACAGCAGAACCGACCGCCGCCCCCAGCAGAATCGCCGCCCTGCAAACAGAAACAAGAGAAGATAATTTCTTTTCTTAACGGAGGAAAAACATGGAAATGCTAATTAAAAACGCAGTGGTTGTTTCCCCTGCCGACAAGCTTAACGAAAAAACAGATATTCTCATAAAGGACGGTGTGATTGCCGAAATCGGCAGCGGCATTACATCAGACGGAGAGATTATTGATGCAGACGGTCTTTGTGCCGTTCCGGGATTTGTTGATATGCATGTGCATCTTCGTGATCCCGGTCAGACTCACAAAGAGGATATTATCACGGGATGCAAGGCGGCTGCCGCAGGCGGTGTTACAAGCCTGCTTGCAATGCCTAACACCAACCCCACAACCGACAGCCCCGAAATTGTAAAGTATATTCTTGACAAGGCCAAAGATGCCGACAGCCGTGTTTATGTTGCGGCAAGCGTTACCAAGGGGCTTAAAAGCGAAGAACCCACAGACATTGACGCTGTGAAAAGTGCAGGTGCAATAGCACTTACCGATGACGGCAGACCTGTTGAAAACACAAAGTATTTGAGTGACGCAATGAAAAAAGCTCCAAAGCTCGGCATGACAATTGTCGCACATTGCGAGGACTTGTTTCTTGCCGACGGCGGTAAAATTAACGAGGGCGAGGTCTCGGAAAAGCTCGGTGTCAAGGGAATCCCTGCCGGTGCCGAGGACTGCGGAACTGCAAGAGAAATCGCACTTGCCGCCGCTCTTAACGAGCCTATTCATATCTGCCATGTCAGCACCAAAACAAGCGTTGCACTTATCCGTGATGCCAAAAGGAGAGGTGTTAAGGTGACCGCCGAAACCGCTCCGCATTATGTTTCGCTCACGGACAGGGAGCTTTTAAGAGGTGATGCTGATTACAGAATGAATCCGCCTCTCAGAACTCAGGCTGATGTTGACGAGATTATCAACGGGCTTTGTGACGGTACGCTTGATGCCATAGCAACCGACCACGCACCGCACACACCCGAGGAAAAGGCTGATTTTGTAAAAGCCCCCAACGGTTCAATCGGCATGGAAACCTCGTTTGCGGTCTGCAACACATACCTGGTTAAGACAGGCAAAATGACGCTTTCACAGCTTGTTGAGAAGATGAGTGTTAATCCTGCAAGGATTTTGAAAATCAACGCAGGCACTCTTTCAGTCGGTGCAAATGCCGATGTTGTTCTTATAAATCCCGATGAAGAATGGACAGTTGATGTTGATAAACTTCACGGCAAAAGCAAAAACACCCCGTTTAAAGGCAGAACTCTCACAGGTAAAGTCAAAAAGACAATCCTCGGCGGTAAGGTAGTTTTTGAAGATTGAGTTTGTTTTAATTGTAGATGTTGATACTATTAAAATTGTGCAAACGGTAGCTGTACTACGCTCGGGCATAAATGTTTTTTATTTGTCAAACTGTCTGCACGAATTGGGGACGGCGGCTCGCCGTGTTCGCTCACCAAATAAATTTAATTTAATATAAACTTTAACATAAAGGAGTAAAATTATGGCACAGAAGGGTGACCTCCTGTCGGTAAGACAGGATATCAGAGTAGTAGACGCAACAATCCGTGACGGCGGTCTTTGTAACGATTTCAGATTTGACGACAAATTCATCAAGGATCTTTACAATGCAAATGTTAAAGCCGGTGTTGATTATATGGAATTCGGCTACAAGGCATCAAAGGAAATCTTTAACGAAGAAGATTTCGGTAAGTGGAAATTCTGTAACGATGCAGATATCAGAAAAATTGTAGGCGACAACAAGACTCCTCTTAAAATCGCTGTTATGGCTGATGTCGGCAGAACAGATTTTAAGAAGGATATTATCGCAAAGAAGGACAGCCCGATTGACCTCATCAGAGTTGCAACATACATCAACGCAATTCCTGCGGCAGTTGAAATGATTGAGGACGCTGCAAAGAAGGGCTACGAAACAACTATCAATATTATGGCTGTTTCAAAGGCAAGAACCGAGGATATTACAGCGGCTCTTGAAACTCTCGGCAAAACTCCCGTAAACGCTTTCTACATTGTTGACAGCTACGGCGCACTCTATCCCGAGGAGTCAAGACGACTTGCAGACCTTTACTGCTCAATTGCCGACAAGTACGGCAAGTCGGTCGGTATTCACGCTCACAACAACCAGCAGCTTGCTTTTGCCAACACAATTGAGGCTATGACTCAGGGTGTCAGCTACCTTGACGCAACCGTTGACGGCATGGGCAGAGGCGCAGGCAACTGTTCGCTTGAACTTCTTCTCGGTTTCCTCAAGAACCCGAAGTATCAGGTTGCTCCTATTCTCAAAATCATTGAGGAGTACACCCACAAGTTTAAGGCTGAGGGCGTTAAGTGGGGTTACGATATTCCGTACCTTCTCACAGGTCAGTACAACACACATCCCCGTCCTGCAATTCAGTTCGTAAAAGAGGACAGACAGGATTATTACAAGTTCTCAAATGAACTTTATGATATTATCAACAGCTAATTAAATTTGTAGCGGCGTTCATTGAACGCCAATCGAACCGATTGCAAAATCGGTTCGACCATACAAACGATTTGAATTAAAGTAATTAACCACGATATAACAATACATTTGTTGTTTATTCGTTTTGGTTTCACAACCAAAACGATTGGCGGTCATTGACCGCCGCTACGGTTAAGCAATAACATTGTTTAAATCAAAATATGAACGAACAAATTGTTTTTACATTATAAAAAATGAGGAGAATCACTATGGCATTTGACAGACTTATCGAAAATATTGTAAAAATGCAGAATCCTACGGTTGCAGGTCTTGACCCTAAGCTCGACTATGTTCCCGAATCAATCAAAACAAAATGCTTTGAAAAGTATGGCAAGACGCTTGAGGGTGCGGCTGCTGCACTTTTTGAATTCAACAAGGCGCTTATTGACGCACTTTATGATATTGTTCCTGCCGTAAAGCCACAGGCTGCATATTATGAAATGTACGGCTGGCAGGGTGTTAAGGCTCTTTGTGACACAATCGCTTATGCAAAGTCAAAGGGTATGTTCGTTATCACAGACGGCAAGCGTAACGATATCGGCACAACTATGGAGGCATATGCTACGGCACACCTCGGTCATACAGATGTTGCAGGCGAAAGTATTGACGCATTCGGTGCAGACGCACTCACGGTAAACGGTTACCTCGGAACAGACGGTATCAAGCCGCTTGCAAAAATTTGCGATTCGGACGACAAGGGCATTTTTGTTCTTGTAAAAACTTCAAACCCAAGCTCGGGCGAACTTCAGGATATGAAGCTTGAAACAAATGAGAGCGTTTATGAGCATATGGGCAAGATGTGCGAAGGCTGGGGCGAAGACCTTATGGGTAAGCACGGCTATTCGGCAGTAGGTGCAGTTGTGGGTGCAACATATCCCGAACAGCTCGGTGAAATGAGAGCAAAACTTCCGCACACATTCTTCCTTGTTCCCGGTTACGGTGCTCAGGGCGGCGGTGCCGATGATGTTAAAAACGCATTTGACGAAAACGGTCTTGGTGCAATCATCAACTCAAGCCGCGGCATTATGTGTGCATGGAAAAAGCAGGGGCTTACAGAAGATGACTTTGCCGTTGCCGCTCGTAAAGAGGCTGAGCGTATGAGGGATGAAATCGTTGGCTGCATCGGCAAAATTAAGCTTGGCTGATTAATTTGCACAACAGAATCACGAAATTTTTCGTTTTTTATGCTTTAGTGCTATGAATTTATTGACTTTAGCGTGCTAAAAGCGTATAATTTAAGTGTATTTATTTTTACAACTATATTTTTAAATTTTCTTTAAAAAGGGAGATATCAGAAATGGCAAGAGTATATAATTTTTCGGCAGGTCCTTCAATGCTGCCTGAGTCTGTGCTTAAAAAAGCAGCGGCAGAAATGCTTGACTACGAAGGCAGTGGTCAGAGCGTTATGGAAATGTCACACCGCTCAAAAATTTACGGTACAATTATCGAGGGTGCCGAGGCTCTTTTGAGAGAGGTTATGAACATTCCTGACAACTACAAGGTTCTTTTCCTTCAGGGCGGTGCGTCAACACAGTTTGCGGCTATCCCTATGAACCTTATGACAAAGAGCGGTAAGGCTGATTATGTTATTACAGGTCAGTGGGCTAAAAAGGCTCATGCAGAGGCTGCCCGTTACGGTCAGGCTAATGTTGTTGCTTCATCGGCTGACAAGACCTTCACATACATTCCAAAGCTTGATCCTTCAACATTCACAAAGGACGCTGACTATTTCTACATTTGCATGAACAACACAATTTACGGTACTGTTTATCACGAACTTCCCGACACAGGTGATGTTCCGCTCGTTGCAGATATTTCTTCCTGTATTCTTTCAAGACCGATTGATGTTTCAAAATTCGGCGTTCTCTATGCAGGCGCACAGAAGAACATGGCTCCGGCAGGTCTTACGGTTGTTATCGTTCGTGAGGATCTTATCGGTCACGCTATGGATATCACTCCTACAATGCTTAACTGGAAAACTCACGCTGACAACGGTTCAATGTTCAACACACCGCCTTGCTACACAATCTACATTGCAAAGCTTGTTCTTGAGTGGATTAAGAACGAGGTTGGCGGTCTTGATAAGATGTATGAAATCAACAAGAAGAAGGCTGACCTTCTCTACGGTTTCCTCGATTCTTCAGAGCTTTTCAAGGGTACTGTTGTTCCCGAGGATCGTTCGCTTATGAATGTTCCGTTTGTTACAGGTGACGCTGACCTTGACGCTAAATTCGTTAAAGAGGCTACTGAAAACGGTCTTGTTAATATCAAGGGTCATCGCACAGTCGGCGGTATGAGAGCTTCAATTTACAACGCTATGCCTTATGAGGGCGTTGAAAAACTCGTTGAGTTTATGAAGAAGTTCGAGGCTGAAAACAAGTAATTATTGAATATTATAATTATTGAATATTATGATATAACGGGCGAACGCTGTTCGCCTGTTATTGTAAATTCTTAAAATAAAAAATTAAAAAGGATTGATTTTGATGTATAACATTCTTACATTAAACAAAATCGCCGCTATCGGCACAAGCCGTCTCGGTGATAATTATAAATACGGTGACGATGTTCAGAACCCTGACGCAGTTCTTGTAAGAAGTGCCGCAATGCACGATATGGAATTTGCCGATAACCTTCTTGCAATTGCAAGAGCAGGCGCAGGCACAAACAATATTCCGAAGGATAAGTGCAGCGAGCAGGGCATTGTTGTTTTCAATACTCCGGGTGCTAACGCAAACGCTGTTAAGGAGCTTGTTATCGCAGGACTTCTTCTTTCAAATCGTAAGGTTATTGAGGGTTATGAATGGGCAAAGACTCTCAAGGGCAACGGTGCAGCTGTCGGTAAGATGGTTGAAAAGGGCAAGAGTCAGTTCGTCGGTCCCGAAATCAAGGGCAAGACCCTCGGTGTTATCGGTCTTGGAGCAATCGGTATTCTTGTTGCAAATGCCGCTGTTGCTCTCGGTATGAATGTAATCGGCTTTGACCCGTTTATGTCTGTGGGCAACGCTCTCAAGCTTGCTCCTACTGTTAAGCTCATGAAGAGCGCAGAAGATGTTATGGTAAATTGCGACTACCTCACAATCCATGTTCCGCTTACTGACGACACAAGAGATATGGTTGATGCCGATATGATTGCCAAGATGAAAGACGGTGTTCGTATTCTCAATTTCAGCCGTGACGGTCTTGTTAATTCAACAGCAGTTCTTGAGGCTGTTAAGAGCGGCAAGGTTGCCAAGTATGTTACAGACTTCGGAACAGACGATATCCTCGGTGAAGAGAATATTATTTGCCTCCCACACCTCGGTGCATCAACTCCCGAAAGTGAAGAAAATTGTGCTGTTATGGCTTGTGATCAGGTTAAGGAGTACCTCGAGAACGGTAACATCATCAACTCTGTAAACTATCCTGCAATTTCACTTGCAAGAACAAATGCTGACGATACCCGTTTCTGCGTTGCTCACAAGAATGTTCCCGAGCTTCTCAAGAAGGTTCTCACACAGATCAGCGGCAATGTTGAAAATATGCTTTCAAAGAGCCGTGGCGACTATGCTTACACAATTATTGATGTAGCAGGCGCAGGTGCAGATGACCTTGCAAAAATCGCAGCAGTTGACGGCGTAATCAGAGTTCGTGCAATCTGATTTCGATTAAAATTTAATCGTTGAAAATTTAATCTATGAAAAAAGTCCGAACACGCAAAATGTTCGGACTTTTTGTTTGTGTGAATCCAAATATGTAGCGGCGTTCAGTGAACGCCAATCGAAACAATTGCAAAATCGGTTCGACTGTATTTCAAAATATTGGTGTATGGTTGATTTGGCTTTGCAGCCAAATCAAATGGCGATCACTGATCGCCGCTACGTATCGCTATATATTAAACTTTTACCAGATGGTATTTTTTTGCATTGGCAATTATAAATGTTACGGAAATTGCAACGGCACACAATTCTGCAACGGGCAATGCCGACCACACACCGTTTATGCCTATAAACATCGGCAAAATCAGCATTGCGGCACACTCGAAAACAAGCGTTCTTGCAACTGAAATCACGGCTGAAATCTTGCCGTTGTTGAGTGCGGTGAAAAGTCCCGATGCGAAAATATTCATTCCGCACAACAGATAATTTATTGCAAAAATTCTGAATCCGCTGAGTGCAATCTGCTGAATTTTTTCGTCGCCTGCCGAGAAAATTCCGACAAGCGGTTCTGCAAAAAATTCAGATGCCGTAATCATTGCAACCGAAATTATCAGCGTGATTTTTATGCATAATTTGAACAGCTTTTGCAGTTTTTCGTGATTTTGTGCGCCGTAGTTAAAGCTGATGACGGGTGAAACTCCCGAAGTGAATCCAAACGAAACCGCAGTGAAAATAAAGTGAATGTACAAAATAGCACTTATAGCCGCAACGCCTTTTGCGCCTGCAAAGTGCATCATCTGAATGTTGAACAGCGCTGTTGTCACGGCTGTTGAAAGATTTGTCACAGCCTCTGACGAGCCGTTTGCCATTGCAAAGAGGATTTCACTGACCTTGAATTCAGGCTTGCCAAAGTGCAGCGTCTGCTTTTTGTTGAAAAAGAGCAAAAGCGGAATTGCACCCACAGCCATTCCGATAATGGTGCCGAGTCCTGCACCGATTATTCCAAAATCCCACACTGCCATAAAAAGAATGTCAAGCACAATGTTTGTGCAACCCGACAGTATCGAGAAAACAAGCATGATATGTGGCTTGTCTGCTGTTACAAGGTACGATTGGTTGAGCATTTGCCAGCACATTACAAAGCCGTACGGAATCATAACGCTGCCGTAGTCAATGCAGTAGGGGAGAATCTTTTCGTTTGAGCCGAACATCATGTACATAGGTTCGGCAAAAATTGTGAACAGCACAGCAATGATAACAGAAATGACCGTTGCCGTGATTGCAACACCGGACATAAGTCGGTTTGCTTCCTCCTGTTTGCCTTCTCCCATTTTCTTTGCGATTATAGCATTTGAGCCTGTTGAAAACATTAAGCCCACAGCCATAAATACGAGCGTGAACGGATATACAATATTGATTGCGGATAATGCGTCACTTCCGACACAGTTCGCAACAACGATTCCGTCAACAACCGTGTAAAGTGACATAAAAACCATCATAAGAACGGTTGGCAAAGTGAATTTCAGAATCGTTTTTGCTTTGATAGGTTTTGCATAAATTGATGTTGCCATAAAATTTCCTTACCCTCAAATTTATATTTTTCACAGACCACTCAAATGATTGTATCATAACTTTGTCGCAATTACAACCGATTTGTCTTTTTTTGTAAAATATGCTATTATATACAGACTTAAAAGCGAAAAAATGGGCGGTTTTATGTTTAAGGGCGCAGTTTTTGATATGGACGGGCTTATGATTGACAGCGAAAGGCTTGTTTATTCAATCTGGCGGGAAATGCTTGATGAGGACGGCAAAGAGTTTAATCTCGACATTTTCAAAAAGACAATCGGACTTCGCAGTGAGGATTCCTACGAATATTACAAGTCGGTTTACGGCGATGATTTTGACTATCCTGCTTACAAGGCGGAGTCGAGAATCCGCTATTTTAAGCGTATTGAAAAGAACGGTGTGCCTGTAAAAAAAGGCTTGTACGAAATTTTTGATTATTTAAAATCAGTCGGTTGTAAAATTTCGCTTGCAACTTCAACCTCGTCACAAACGGCTTTGAAGATTATGAAGAAAATCAATCTCTATGATAAATTTGACGCATTCGTGTGCGGTGATGATGTTAAAAACGGCAAGCCCGATCCCGAGGTTTTTCTGATTGCCGCAAAGAAGCTCGGTCTTGAGCCGGTGGACTGCGTTGCATTTGAGGACAGCATTAACGGCATAAAATCTGCACATTCCGCAGGTATGACCACGGTTATGATACCCGATTTGTCAGAGCCGACAGACGAAATTAAGCCGATGATAGATTTTTTGTGTACGGATTTAAGCGAAGCGATAAAGCATTTATAAATTGAAAATTACGGCGAGCCGCCGTACCCAATTTGTGCAAATTTGAATACACAATTTATGTTATATCAAAACATATGTGTATGGACATAATATTTCATCAAGGCGGGCGTCCAATGAACGCCCCTACAGAGAAAATTACAAATAATTACAAATGGTTACATTTTACAAAAATACAATTGAACAGAGCTGATTATTATACACATTTTCCACATAGTTTTCAACAATTGTTGAAAAAGAACGGCAATGCCTGTTGGGCGTTGCTACGGTTACTGCGGAAAATGGTAAAATGAAAAATAATTATTGAATAACAGCACGATAATATGTTATACTTTGGTAAACAACAATCTTTACGGAGGACAAAATGAAGAAAATTATAAATAAAAAGTCACTCAAGGGTACGCTTGCTGTTATGTTGTGTGCCGTTATGGCATTTTCTGTCTGTGCCTGTGACTTTGATTCTGACACAGAACCAACCAAAACGGATGCACAAATTCAGTTTGATAAATATTGTGACGATTTGTTTTCGGAAGAACTTGAGGATGACGCTCTTACTGCACATTTTGATATTTCAAATCCGTCGGACTACGGTCTGAAATATGACGAGGAGGACTATACCCTCGGTCATGTGTCCGATGAAGAAACAAAAGAATCCTTTGATGAACTGAAAGAGGCAAAAACGGATTTGGAGGAGTTTGACCGTTCGGGACTTACTTCTTCTCAAAAGCAGACATATGACACCCTTGAAAGCTACTTTGAAATTCAGCTTTCATATGAGGGTACAACAGAATTGCAGAGTATATTTGCACCGCAGTCGGGAATTATTGCAAACCTCTTTACCACCCTGTCCGAATTCACTTTCTATGAAAAGGATGATACCGACCTTTACCTTGCTGTTTTGAAGGACACAAAACGCTATATGGACGAGTGCATTGAGTTCACAAGGAAACAGGCTGAGGACGGTTACTTTATGGCTGAAGATATTGCACAGCAGTCAATTGACGAGTGCGAAAAGCATATTAAGAATGACAAGTCCGTGCTTGTTGACGAGTTTGAATCGAGAATAAAGTCACTCGGTCTTAGCGATTCCGAGAAAAAGACTGTTGTCGAAACCAATAAAAAGTATTTTGAAGAATACTACATTCCTGCTTTGAAATCAGCAAATTCAGCACTTAAAAGTCTCAAAAAATCAGGCAAAAACGAAGAAGGTCTTTGCGGTTACGGCAAAATCGGCAAAAAGTATTATTCGGCAATCGTCAAAGACAAAACAAGTAGCAGTATGACTCCCGAGGAGCTTAAATCATACCTTACAAACAGCTTTACAAAGGTTGGAATGAGCATGAGCAATGTTTCGCAGGATGACTTGAGCAAATTTCAGGACTACAAACCCGACTTTAAGGACGCCGATGAGGTGCTTGAATTTTTGATTGAGAATATCGAGGAGGACTTTCCGACTCCCGTTACAACCTCTTACACGGCAGATTATATGAGCGATTCCGCAAAGAGCGACAATGTGGGAGCGTACTATGTTCAGGGACGAATTGACGATACAAGCGTTAATATCATCAAAATCAACCCCGACTTTGCAAATAAGGGTATGACTCAGATGTACACAACTCTTGCCCATGAAGGCTATCCCGGTCATCTTTATCAGTTTACCGCATCAAATGCAAACAAGGATATCCCGAATGTCCGCAAGATTTTAAGCTTTATCGGCGCAACCGAGGGTTGGGCGCAGTATGCCTCGAAATGTACGCTTGATTACCTTGATACAAGCGAGGGCATTAAGAAGCTTATCTACGCAAATGATATTCTCGGCTATATTCTCTACTCCATGGTCGATGTCGGTGTGAACTACAACGGCTGGGATTATGAAAAAGTCAAGGAGTATATGTCAACGGCACTCGGTTCGGCTGACGATGAGAGCGTTACTGCCGCAACAAAAGAGGCGTATGACCTTGCCCGTTCAAATCCGGGTTATTTTCTCCCCTATACCGTAGGCTACCTCAAGATGATTGATATGCGTGAAACAGCCGAAAGCGAGCTTGGCTCAAGCTTTGACGCAAAGGAATATCACACATTCATTATGAATCTCGGAATCACAAGCATTGATGTCTACGAAAAAGCCCTTGATATGTGGCTTGAAAGCAAAAAGTAAATTTTTGGTGATAATCTTGAATATTTTTTACAGGTATGATATACTTAACTCATTGATATGATAAATATAAATTGGTATGGATTTTTCTAAGATGTGATTCTTATTTTCGCCATACACTCATTATGGGTGTATGGCGATTTTTATTTTACGCAAGGGGTGTTAATATGGGCGTTAAAACGGAAAATAAAATGGCTTATGAATCTGTCAACAAACTTATAATTCAAATGTCGGCACCGCCGCTGATTTCAATGTTTTTTCAGTATTCATACAACCTTGTTGACAGTATGTTTGTTGCGGGGATAAATGAACAGGCACTTGCGGCAGTATCGCTTGCATTCCCGATTACAACGCTTATGAATGCGTTGTCCGTGTGGATAGGTGTGGGTGTTAATGTTTTGATTGCAGGTTATTTGGGACAGAAAAATCAGCAAAAGGCAAATTCTGCAGCGGCTCTCGGAGTGGTAATTTCGGTAGTTGTCGGAGTGCTGATAAATTTCCTTTCGCTTTTCATAATAAATCCCTATTATTCGGCTTTTACGCAAAACAAAGAGATTTTTGAATACGGAATTGCGTATATGAGCGTCTGCGTTTTTATGCAGATACCAAATATGGTGCATATTGTAATTCAAAAAATACTTCAGGCAACAGGCAATATGATTGCTCCGATGTGGTTTCAAATTGCAGGTGTTGTATTCAATTTTGTGTTTGACCCTTTGCTCATTTTCGGCATAGGTCCGTTTCCGAAAATGGGTGTGGTCGGAGCTGCAGTTGCCACGGTTTTAGGCTATGTTGTTTCAACAATCATTGCGTTGATACAGCTGTTTCTTACAAAACAAAAGGTTAAGCCGGTGTTTAAAAACTGCCTTGAACCGCAGATGATAAAGCTGATATTTTCCTACGGATTGCCCTCGTTTGTTATGAATGCGTTGGGAGCATTCACCGTGAATTTTGCAAATATGTTTTTGGTGCGATATTCGGACACGGCGGTTGCATTTTTCGGAGCATATTTCAAGGTTCAGCAGTTGATTTTTATGACGGTGAACGGACTGATTCAGGGCTGTTTGCCTATAATGCGGTTTAATTACAGAGCAAAAGAGTACGGTCGCCTTAAACAAGCAAATAAGAGCGGAACAATTATAGCGACTGTTATGATGATTGTCGGTATGCTCTTGGTGCTGATTTTCCCGAAAGAGATATTGTTTTTGTTTTCGGCGTCGGAAGAAATGTGTGCTTTTGGAGTGCCGGCAATGAGAATTATGTCACTCGGATTTGTGTTCAGCGGCTTTTCTGCAATGATTGCAACCTATGAACAGGCAACAGACAGTATTATGCCCGGCGTTGTAGTTCAACTGTTGCGACAGGGCGTGCTGTTAGTCCCCGTAATTTGGCTTTTAAACAGCGCTGTTCAAATGACAGGCATATGGCTTGCGTTCCCAATTACAGAATTTGTCACATTTCTTGTTGCTGTTGTATTTGCAAAAAATAAAAATCATTGAATAAATAAAAATAACAACCGCCAAAACCCGATATAATGGATTTTGGCGGTTGTTTGTTATTTAAAATATGTTTAATTTTAAATTGTTTTTGCAAAAACATTATCAGATGATTTTGCTCTGAAAATTGTTTTTACGAGCAGGAATGTTATATAAACATAAAGTGCGGTGTAGATGATTGCCGTAAATTTGAGGCTTATAAGCTCGTATGAGAACAGATAGTAGCAATAGCCTCTCAGGCTTATAAGCGTTGACACAATCGGAATCCACAAATGCTTTGCACTTACCGCCGCATAGACAATTAAAATAATGTCAAGCAGATATCCGTAGCGTTCGTGCATTGAGGAAAGGAACATGATACAGGTGAACACAGTCCACGCTGTTGTCAGAAGAAAAGTTTCAAGGTCCTTCAAATCAACCTTTTTATAGATGATAATGCACATCATAATTCCGAGTACGGCAATTGTCAGAAATACCGAAAACTGCTTGAACAGATAATAATATGTCATATCGTTTCCGTCACATATGAGTGCATAAAAGTTCGGACAGTTCATCTGAATAAGCTTTCCGTAGTCGGTCTGTTCAGCGTAGATTGTGATAATATCGATAAACGGTCTACCCATAATAATTGCAGGCAGGCACATTATCACATCAACCGCAGGGATTATAAAGAAATGCAGAATCGAAATTTTCTTTGTCGAAATCCAGTAATAAAGCAGAACGGGAATGATGAATACGGTTTGCAGCTTGAATGCAAACGCAATGCCGATGAAAACAAACGATGCAATCGGCTTGTCTTTGTGCAAAAACAGGATTGCAAGGATTATAAACGAGGTGTAAATTGAATCGCACTGCGCCCAAAACGATGAGTTAAAAATCACCGTTGCCGAAAGAAGTACGGCTGAGTAGGTGAGTATCGCTTTGAGCCGTCGGTTATTCTTTGCAAACGAATAAACAAGCATTGCGGTTGAAATTGCAAGTACAAAATCGAATATTATTGATACGATTTTGTACGCATACAGAGCATTTAGCGGCAAAAGAGTCATAAGATAGATTATGACTTGATACGGAATGTTGTAGTTACCCACCTGAGTTGCAAGCCCCGTAAAATCATTCAGCTTGATTATGCTCCACCACGAATTTAAAAAGCTGTTGAAATCATCGCTTTGAAAATCCATTCCGCAGATTCTGAGGAAAATTGCAATAATCGTTACCGCAACGAGTAAAAATAAAAGAATGTGTTTTTTTATAAAGTCAATGACTTTGCTTTCTGCTTTTGTCATAGAGAAAATTCCTGTTCGGGTTTAAATAAAACCGATTTTCTTCATAACCTTGCCCATTGTGCGGCTGCTGATTTTAAGGGCAATTTCATCGGCTTTTCTGTAACAGCTTTCAAGATATGCCTTGTCTGCAACTAGCTTTTCGTAGCGTTCACGAATCGGACGAAGTTCTTCAACAACTGCCTCGCCTACAGCTGTCTTGAAGTCGCCGTAGCCCTTGCCGTCAAAATCCTTTTCAATCTGCTCGTATGAAAGACCTGTAACTGCGCTGTAAATTGCCATAAGGTTATTTACGCCGTCTTTGCCCTCCGCATAGCGAACCTTTGCCTCGCTGTCCGTAACGGCTCTCTTGAACTTCTTCATTATAACCTCGGGTGCATCAAGAAGATGTACACAGCCGTTGACATTTTCATCGGACTTGCTCATCTTTCTTGTCGGGTCCTGAAGACTCATAACTCTTGCACCGTTCTTTGGAATGAAACCGTCCGGAATCTTAAACACATTGCCGTAAATACCGTTAAAACGCTCTGCAATGTTTCTTGTAATTTCAATGTGCTGTTTCTGGTCTGCACCGACAGGCACTTTGTCAGCCTGATAGAGAAGAATGTCGGCAGCCATGAGTACGGGATAAGTGAAAAGACCTGCGTTGATGTTGTCGGCATGCTTTGCAGACTTGTCCTTGAACTGCGTCATTCTTGAAAGCTCGCCGAACTGTGTGTAACAGCTGAGCGCCCACGCAAGCTCTGCGTGAGTGTGAACATGACTCTGAATGAAGAAAAGACTTTTTTCAACATCAATACCGCAAGCCATAATTGAAGCATAAGCATCAATTATATTCTTACGCATAACGGCAGGAGTCTGTCTTACCGTGATTGTGTGCAAATCTGCAAGAGCGTAAATGCAGTCGTATTCGTTCTGCATTGTAACCCAGTTGCGAACCGCACCGAGATAGTTTCCGAGTGTAATTGTTCCGCTGGGCTGTATTGCGCTGAATACAACCTCTTTTTTTGTCTGATTTTCCATTATTCCCCTCCGTGATTAAAGACTGTTTGCATACTCGCCGAGGATTTTTATTCCTCTTTCGAGCTGTTCGTCAGTCGGTGTTGAAAAGTTTATTCTGAAACTGTGACAGGTTTCGTTTTCGTCAGTTAAAAATGCGTTGCCCGGAACTACGCAAACCTTTTTGAGAACGAGTTCTTTGCAGAAATTCGGCATATCAATATCCTCGGGCAAGTCACACCAAATGAAAAGACCGCCGTCAATTTTATGATATGTGATTTTTGGTGCGCAGTATTTGTCAAGAAGCTCCATGCAGAAGTTCGCTTTCTTTGTATAGATTTCACGAAGCTTTGCAAGATGAGCGTTAAAGTCATACTTTGTGATGAATTCATCGCATACATATTGTGACCAGATGTTTGTATGTACATCGTTGCCCTGTTTGCACACAACAAGCTTTTGAAAAATCGGCTTTGGTGCAATTGTGTAAGCAACACGCATACCCGGTGAAATTACCTTTGAGAATGAACCGGCATAGATTACAATTCCGTCCGTATCAAAGCTTTTTATGTTCGGAACATATTCACCGCTGTAACGCAGGTCGCCGTACGGGTTATCCTCAATGATGAGAACACCGTATTTTTTGGCAAGCTCATAAACTTTCTTACGCTTTTCAAGGCTCATTGTAACGCCCGAAGGATTTTGAAAATTCGGAATTGTGTAAATGAGCTTTGCGTTCGGATTGGCTTTTAAAGCCTCTTCAAGCTTTTCTGTGCTCATACCGTCAGGCTCAACGGGAACACCTGCAAGCTTTGCGTTGTAGCTTCTGAATGTGTTGAGCGAGCCGATGAATGACGGTGCCTCGCAGATTACAACATCGCCCTCGTTTACAAGAGCCTTTGAGCATAAATCCATAATCTGCTGTGCGCCTGTTGTGATGAGAATGTCGTCATTGTCAGAGCCTGTGTTATGCTCCTTTTTCATATATTCCGTAAGGTGCTTTCTCAGCGGAGTGTAACCCTCCGAAACGCTGTACTGCAAAACCGAAATCGGATCTTCTGCAAAAACCTTTGCCGAGATTTCCGCAATCTCCTTTGAGGGAAATGCATCGGGCGACGGGTTTCCTGCCGAAAGCGATACAACGCTCGGATCGGCGGCATATTTGAAAATTTCTCTGATAGCACTCGGCTTCAGGCTTGAAACCCTGTCGGAAAACCTGTATTCCATAAAAATATCTCCTTTTAAGATGATAAGGATTTTTTAAAATTCCATACCCTGTAATTCTATCACGAATTGCATATATGTTCAAGAAATTTGACTGTTTTTACTGCGATTTTATTCAAAAAATGTGTAATTTATTATTTTGCATTTGTAAATGTTAATTCACGGAAATTGTATTTTTTGTGCTTTTTGTATTGTTTTTGATGAGTTTCTGTTGTATAATCTAAGTGATAATGTCCTTACGGTCAGAGCAAGGCTTGCTTTGATTCAAACAGGAGTACACTGCGAGTAATTAATACACTTATATAATTCATTGAATTCAAATTGAATTTAAAAATCTTCAGTTTGGGAGAGTAACACTATGAGCAGAAGAAACGATTACGATTATTTCGATCTTGATAATTTCGATGACAGCATTGATTCCCGTGAATATCGTCGCAGACAGCAACAGCGCCGTTCTGCAAGCTATGCCGCAAGACCGTCATCACAGCGTCCAGTCAGAAGACCTGTAAAAAGAAGAAACAAAAGAAGAACCAGAAACAGAATTGTTATCGTTGTGAGCGCATTGGTAATTCTGTTTGTTATTATTTTTATTATAACTTCAATTTTTAAGGGTTGTTCAAAGGAAGATGCCCTTGCAAGCGTTCCCACGGGAACAGTGGGTACAACGGCATCTCCCGACGAAACCGCAAAATCTTCGACAGCTAACAAAGCAGACGAGCTTTCTCCTACATACTTTATGACACCGAGCATAAAGGACGACAATACAAACGGAACTCTTTCGTACGGCATTTATGTGTGGAACAAAATAGGCTATGAATTGTTCAGCAGTGATGATGCAAGAGCGCAGAACTATGCTCAGACAATTAACGGCTTTGCAGACAAGTTCGGCAGTTCCGTAAAGGTTTATGATATGATTGTTCCTAACCATACCGAAATGGGACTTCCGCAAAGGCTCAAAGACAGCGACGCTCCGTCAACCTCACAGGCTGACAACATCAAGGCGGCTTATGCGGCTCTTTCCGACAAGGTAACTCCGATTAACTGCTACAACCGTCTTGCGGAACATAATACAGATTACATCTACTTTAAGAGCGACCACCATTGGACAGGCCTCGGCGCTTACTATGCTTACACAGCATTTGCCGATACAAACGATTTGTCCGTTCTTTCGCTTGATGATTGCAAGGAACAGAAGATTGACGGCTTTACAGGCTCGTTTACCAACTCGGCAGACGGTCTTGACAGCGATACGGTAAGTTATTGGAAGTTCCCTTATAATGTAACAATGGATATCACACAGGCAGACGGTTCTTCCGCAAGCTATAACAGTCCCTACTATGAAGCCGCAGAGGGCGGTTCAAACACCTACGGTGTGTTTATTATGGGTGATAATGCCCTCACGGTTCTGAAATCAGCTTCGAAAAATGCGGCGGCAGGCAAGAAGATTGCCGTTGTAAAGGAAAGTTACGGCAACGCTTTTGTTCCGTATCTCACCAATAACTACGAAGAAGTTCATGTTATCGATTTCAGATATTTCAAACATAATCTTGTTGATTACTGCAAAACCAACGGAATTGACGAGGTGCTTTTTATGAACGGTGTAATGAGTGCTAACACTCAGGTTCAGCTTGACAGTATGAGCGGACTTTTTAACTGATATCATATTGGGTAAATTCTTGTAAGGAGGTGTATGCCGATGATAGCAGACAGCGTGAAGGTGAGCGTGTTCGGAAAAATAAGCGATAAGCTGTATTCGGCACAAATTACCTCCGTTTCAGGACGCTGTAAAAGTGCGTATGTGATTTCGCACAAACCCGTAACAGAATATTTTGAGGGCATTGTGGTTGCTGTTGCCGAATTTGACGGCCTTGACGGCGAGCGTCCGATAATCTCACAATACGGTGAGGTGTTTTATGAGCCCGAACTGCGACAGGTGCTTTCAAAACTGAAAAATATTAAGCTGAAAAGCATTGTGTGCCTTTACGAAAAGTCGTGCGGTGCGGTTATCTTCTACAAAAGCAGACAGAACACGAAAATTCTGCTTGTAAAGAACAGCAACGGCAGATATTGGAGCTTTCCGAAGGGACATATTGAAGACGGTGAAAACGAACATCAGACAGCAATCCGTGAAATTAAAGAGGAAACAGGTCTTGATGTCGTGATTGAAAAGGGCTTTCGTGAAATCAGCGAATACTGTCCTTTCGGTAAAATTCGCAAACGGGTTGTCTTTTTCCTTGCACAGGCATTTACAGATAATGTTAAAATTCAGGAGGAGGAAATTGACAGTTATATTTGGGTTGATTTGCAACAGGCACGAAAAATGTGCTCCTATGATAATGATTTGAGAATTATTGAGAAAGCTGAAACGGCGATTCATCTTCTCAGAAACTAAAAGCCGACAATTTAACACGAAATTTACAGGTACACGGCGGTGTGCCTGTTTTTTTGATTTTATAAAACATTTTCTGTAAATTAAAAATGTTGAAAAAAAGCAAAAAATACCACTTGACATGTGGATTATACAGAATGTAATCTAATTTCCCCGTTACAATCCTGTATCCAAAAATGTGGAAAACCTATTTTTTTAATGTTAAAAGTTACAACTTTGTAAATTTCGTGTAGTATCGGGATTTTTTAACATCACTTTTAACACTTTCAACATAGTTTTCCACATTGATGTTCAAAATGTTGAGTTATACAGAATGTATAAGTGCAAATTTAGAAAAATAAATCGCAAATTCGTGATTCAAAAAAACATTTTTTTCTGCGATTCAAATTGTGGCAAGGTAATATATGACAATCTATACTCATAAAATACATCGGCGAGGTGTGTTTTATGAAAAAGGAAACCGTGAAAATGAGGCTTTGGGGGCTTGTCATTGTTCCGTTGATGATAATTGTGTTCAAAAATCTTTATTCGCTGACAAACGGTGCGTTGCTCGGCATATTTTTCGGTGCTGTAAACGGCAGTATGTGGGAGCAGACCAAGGTTGTTATGCTTTCCTACCTTGTGTGGAGTCTTGTTGAGGCAATCGGAAAACGCTCGGGATTCCATCGCTTTGCCGTGTCAAGAATAATTTCGCTGTGGTTTGTCGGAATATTCTGTCTTGCAACATATCTGCTAATCTATGCACTCGGTGTTGAAAGTGCAGGTCTGCCAATGTTCATTTGTGCAATTGCCGTGTGTTTTTCTGCGTTTGCACTCAGCGCAAGGCTTGAATACGGCGAAAGAAAAATTGAACAGCTTTTTTTGCCCTGCGTGTTTATGATGTTGCTTTTGATTGCCGTGTACTGCAGTTTTACAGTGTTCCCTCCGCATATGATACTTTTTGAGGACATACAAACGGGAATGTACGGCATAATTCCCGAATACATCGACTCCGGAGCGATTGCTCTTGATACATTGTACAGAGTTTGAGTTTTTAAAAACAAATGGCTTAAAAGTATTTAATAATTTGAATTGTTATGTTATAATAGATAGCAAAATGAAGTGGTGTGTCCCATGCAGACACAAAAAATAAAAAGGAAACCGAATAAGGCTGATTATGATGAAAAACGAAAGATTTGAAAATACAGAACAAAAGCCTGATGTGATTGCAGGGCGAAATCCTGTAAGTGAGGCTGTTCGCAGTAACCGCCCGATTGACAAAATTCTTGTTGCAAAGGGTGAAAAGAGCGGTGCGATTGTGGGAATCCTCGCAAAAGCCCGTGATAAGAAAATTCCCGTTAAGGAGGTTGACCGCACAAAGCTTGATTATGTGAGCGGCGGCGCAACTCATCAGGGTATTGTCGCATTTGCAGCGGCAAAGGATTATTCAACGGTTGACGATATCCTCAAATATGCCGAAAGCAGGGGCGAAGCTCCGTTTGTTGTTGTGCTTGATGAGGTTGAAGATCCGCATAATCTCGGTGCAATAATCAGAACCGCAGAATGTGCCGGAGTTCACGGAATTATTATTCCGAAACGCAGAAGTGCCGGTTTAAGCTACACGGTTGCCAAAGCGTCTGCAGGCGCAATTGAATATATGCGTGTTGCAAGGGTGACCAATATTGCGGTTACACTTGATGAGCTCAAAGAAAAAGGCGTGTGGGTTTACGGCGCAGATATGGACGGCACGGATTATGATGAGTGTGATTTTTCGGGTGCGTGTGCAATTGTTATCGGCAACGAAGGTAAGGGCATTTCAAGACTTGTCCGTGAAAAGTGCGATGTAATAGCGTCATTGCCCATGAAAGGTCAGATAAATTCCCTTAATGCGTCGGTTGCCGCAGGAATTTTGATGTACAAAGCGATGAAAAACCGCTGATTTTGTAAATTGAAAATTGAAAATGTAAAATATAAAATTTATGAAAGTACATGTATGTAGGGGTAGCCTTGCGACCGCCGCCGGTGGCGGAAAAAGGGAGCAAAGCGCTGTCTGAAATAACGAGCAAAAGGCAGTGCATTTATGCACAACGCATTGCGACTATATTTCAGACGGGAGGATATCATCCGCCCGCATTGATGAAATATTATGTTTAAATAAAATCACTTGATGTTATCAAAGTTGTGTGTTTAAATGTCAAAGATTGCAAAAACAGAGAGTACCGCTCGGGCGGCATAGTTTCCGATAAATCTAACTATCTGCCCGAGAGTAAATAAAAAGGAGTGAATGCTTTGGCTGATATGGACAAGGACAGGCTTAAAGAGCTTGAAATCGAGAGCATACTCGAAGAAACCCACTATCTTGCCGATCAGGAACGAATGGAGCAGACGGCACAGAAATACCGTGCAAAGCCGAAGATTGAAGAGATTTTCAGCAATGCCGATAAAAAGCCGAGGTTAAAAAATACAAATCCGCTTGATGAATCCGAACCTGATACTTCAAACTCAATAGTCGGGGATAAGACTGCCGCCACAATGCAGGCAGAGCTTATAATGGACGGAAATGACGATGACCTTGTAACTCCCGAACAGCTTAAAGCAGAGGCTGAAAAAAAGGCTGCGGAAAAAGCCGAAAAAGCCAAGCGTGAGTACGAGGAGGCAAAGAAAAAAGCCGCCGAGGAAGAAAATAAGATAGTTACCCTCACACCTGAGTATGATGAAAATACAGAATTTTCGGGCGAAGTGCTCGGAGAGGTTGACCAGTTTCGTGACGAGGCTGAAATTAAAAGCTACCATACCATAGATATCGACATTCCCGAGGATAAGCCAAAGGAAAAGGCTGAAACCAAAGAAAAGAAAGAGGCTTCGCAGACTCCCGTTCATCAGTTCCCGAATACCGAAAAACCGCCTCGCAAGGTGGTTGCAAAAGTTCCCGTGTATCGTCCCGATGAACCGAGAAATATTCTCAATGTTAAGGCAGGCAGATTTTCCGAGGCCGTAGCGAATGAGTATGAGGAGTATGTGCGTTCAAAGAATCCTTCGGTAATCGCTCATGTGCTTCGTCCCGAGCCGACAATAGTTGATGAGGAGATTGCCCCGACCGAGGAAAAGCATAAGGATAACCGCCCTATAGGCGAAAAGGTTATTTCTGCCCTTGTCGGAATCTTTTCAAAGGATGAATCCGACGATAACGATACCGTAAAAGAGGAAAATTCAAAGCCTGTTGAGGATTATACAGGCGAGGAGGACGAAAAAAGTATTCTCTATGAGCTGAATCATAATATAAGAAAGCTCTTTATGAGAAGTCTGTTGTCGGGAATAATTGCCGCAGTTGTGGTTGTTCTCACAATCGTTACAAGAATTTTTCCGAGTGCAATATGTTCGGCAGTTCCTTTTGCACCGGCGGCATACGCAATTTTGCTGTTTATTCTTATGGCGGCGTCGCTTGTGCTGAACCGTGTGGCAATGCTCAGCGGACTTTCGCCGCTTGTGCATATCAAAGGTAATTCCGATACAGCCGTTGCCGTTGCAGGTGCGGCAGGAATGGTTCAGATAATTGTGTCATTCTTCTGCCTTGGCGATTTGAACGGATTTCATGTGAACTACTACACGGTAATTCCTATGCTTGCGTTCTTTGCAAATAATGTGGGAAAGCTTTATATGGTTCTTCGTGTAAAGGACAATTTCAAATTTGTTTCGTCAAAGGGACAGAAATATGCGTCAAAGATTTACAACAACGAGTCTGTTGCAATGCAGATGATGAGCGGTACTGCCGCCGACCGTCCGATAATTGCCTATCAGCATAAGACCGAATTTCCGTCAAACTTTCTCAAAATATCTTATGCACCCGATCCGAGCGAGGATTTGGCGTCAAAGCTTGCCCCGATAACAACAATTGCATCAATAATCATTGCGGTAATGTACGGTGTTGTTAAGCTGTCATTTGCAGACGCTTTGAATGCATTTGCACTTATTACGGCGGTGTCTGTGCCTGTGGCAACACTTCTTTCTGTTAATGCCCCCGTGAGAAAGCTCTGCAAAACTCTGCTTTCCTACGGCTCAATGCTTTCGGGTTATCCGTCGGTAAAGCAGTTCTGTGACAGTACGGCTATAATGATAGATGCAAATGAATTGTTCCCTGCCGAGTCAATCTCGCTTGAGGGCATCAAAACCTTTGAGGATTACGGCATTGATGAATCTCTTCTCTGCGGAATTGCAATTCTTAAAGAGGCTCAGAATCCGATTGCAAATGCTTTTGATTCGGTAGTTGCAGAAACCGAGGAAACACTTCCCGAGGTTGAAAGCGTTCTTTATGAGGATGAAATCGGACTTGTGGGATGGATTAAGAGCGAAAGAATCCTTGTGGGTTCACGCACGCTTATGGAAAAGTACAGCGTGGAAGTTCCGAATATGGAATATGAAGAGAAATATACTTCTCAGGGCAGACAGGTCACATATCTGTCAAGAGCAGGCAGACTTGTTGCAATGTTTGTTACAAGATACACTCCCGACGCTCAGCTCAAGGCTGAAATGCAGAGAGCCGAAACCAACGGCATAAGCTTCCTCATCAGAACAACCGATTATAATGTTACAAATGACCTTGTTGCAAAACTCTACGATTTGTTCTACCGCAGTATCAAGGTGCTTCCGACAGGACTCGGAAATGTTCTTAGGGAGGCAGAGGATACGGTTGAGGAAACCTCCCGTTCATATCTCATTACAAACGGCAAAGCCGCATCGCTTGCCCGTGCAGTTACGGGTTGCGTAAAAATCAAGCACAATATTTCGCTTTCAATCATAATTCAGCTGATTGCCGTAATTTTCGGATTGCTCGTTGCGTCAACACTTTCGCTTTATGCCGGTGTACAGGTTATGGGTTCGCTTGAAGTATTGATTTATGCGTTGTTCTGGGGCGCCGCCGCTGTTTTTGCTCCGGCTGTCCAAAAACCGTAGGAAAGGATGTAAAATATGAAAATAGCTCCGTCACTTTTGTCTTGTGACTTTTCAAAAATGGGTGAAGAAATTGAAAGAATGGATCTGGCGGGCGCCGATTGGATGCATCTTGATGTTATGGACGGTCACTTTGTTCCGAACATAACCTTTGGCGCTCCCGTAATCAAGGCGGTAAGAAAGTTCTCAAACCGCCCGTTTGATGTTCACCTTATGATAAGCGATCCGCTTAAATATATTGACGATTTTGCCGATGCAGGTGCGGATATCATCACCTTCCATGTTGAATGCGACTCTGACATTGATGATACAATTGCGAAAATCAAGTCAAGAGGAATAAAACCCGGACTTGTTCTAAAGCCAAACACTCCTGCCTGGACAGTATTTCCGTATCTTGAAAAGCTTGACCTTGTACTTGTTATGACGGTTGAACCGGGCTTTGGCGGACAGAGCTTTATGCCCGAGATGATGCCGAAGGTTAAGGAAATCAAGAGGGAATGCCAACGCAGAGGTCTGAACAATATCCTTATTGAGGCTGACGGCGGAATCGGCAGAGATACCATTGAGCAGGCGTCAGAGGCAGGCGTTGATGTGTGCGTTGCGGGAACGGCTGTTTTCAGAGCCGCAGATCCCGCAAAAGCAATTGAGCTTTTTAAATCATTCTGATAAATTCTGATAATAAGCAAGTCCGAATCCGATATTTCTCGAATTCGGGCTTTTGTTTTTTATATGAAATGAACAGGCGTAAAACACTGAAATTTCTTATATTGTAATTGTCAATATATGTAAAAACTGTCGATAAAAAGGCAATATAAACAATAATAAGCACGAAAATTTGTACAATGCAACAATTTCACCGTTATTTTGCACAGATTTTTAGCTAAAACATTTCCGTTAAAAGAATAACAGATTCATTGCCCGAACAACTTAAATGTGCTATAATCTAAATGTCCTCGGAAATTTTGTACTGTTAAAGTTTCCGAAGCTTAGAAGTATTGCCACAAAACTGTGGCGAACGGTAATTTTATTTTATTAAAGGAGCAGCAAGTATGAAAAAAATTCAGAAAAAGCTTTCTGTGGTTCTTGCGGTAATGATGGTGCTGTGCATGTTCACAGCTCTGCCTTTCTCAGCAAGTGCTGCCGAAACAAGCGAAGAAACAAGTGCAGGCAACAAGATCAATGTTACATCAAATGTGGCAGATCCTGTTTCGTATGATTACAATGCACAGACAAAGCAGGTTGTTGTCACTTACCTTCTCAAGGCAGATCACATGATCGTTAATGCACAGAGCAGTCTTACATACGACAGCAAGGTTCTCAAGCTTGCATCAACAAATACAAGGGAAAAGGTTTTCCCTGTATTCCAGAGAAGCATCGTTTGGAATCCAAGCCTTACAAATAAGGTTCGCTTCACCTGCTCAAGCCTTGATCTTTTCAACTTCAAGTCAGAGAATGTTTATTGCACATTTACATTTGATGTTGTAGGCAGCGGTGACACAACAGTAAATCTCAATGTTGATTATCTTACAGGTACAGAGGCTGATACATATGATGAGCTCTTCGAAAGCGAAAAGAAGGACATCGGTTATATTGACAATAGTGCTAACAAAGTAGCAGGTGCTGCATTTACTGCAAAGGCAGTTCTCGTTCAGGGCGAAGAGCCAACAACAGCTCCTCAGCCTACAACAGCAACACAGCCTACAACTGTAACACAGCCCACAACAGCAACACAGCCTACAACTGTAACACAGCCAACAACAGCAACACAGCCGGCAACACAGCCGACAACAGTTGCTCCTTCGGATGTTCCTACAGACGGCTACTATGTATACGGCGACAACATCAAGCTCAAGCTTACAGCAATCGGTACAGATAAAGTAGGCGGAAAAATCGCTCTTCAGAAGGGTACATACACATTCAAGATTGATAACTATGGCACACTTCTCGGTTACTCTAAGACATTTACAGACACAACAAAGGGTCTTACATTCAACAAGAAGTTCAAGAGCAGCACAACACTCGTTGCAACAGGCGGTACATACACATTCCAGTTTAACACAAAGACAAACACACTCGTTGTTAAGTATGACAAGAATCTCCCGAATGATTACCTCATCGGTGACCTCAACACAATTCTTTCGCCTGTAAAAGGCAGAACTATCGCAGTTGGTTCAACATATCTTGCAGCAGGCACATACAAGTTCAAGCTTTCTGCAGATAATGTGGTTTACGGTTACAGCAAAGTAATCAACAACACAACAAACGGAAATTCACTTTCACTCAACAGCAAGTATTCAAGCTACCTCACACTCAACGCAACAGGCGGTACATACACATTCACACTCAACACAAAAACAAAGAAACTCGTTGTAGGTTATGTTCCTGCAAAGGATGAAAAAGCTGATGATGTTCATGTATCGGGCGACATCAACCTCGTACTTGATGACAAGGGCGGCGAAAGCAATGTTGCAAAGGGTACAGTAAAGCTTAGTGAGGGTACATACTCATTCAAGATTTATAACTACGGTACAGCATACACAATCGGTTCAAAGATTGTTGACAGCGGTGCAAAGACACTCAAGAGCTCTTACTCAGCTAATGTAACACTTATCGCATCAGGCGGTACATATACATTCAGCTTCGACAAGACAACAGGAGCACTTAAAGTATCTAATAAATAATCATTGATTATAATTTAGCGGTGTTCGTCACTTGTTCGTAAGCGAATAAAAAGACATAACTGAAATTATTAAAAAATGCATCAGATCCCGAAAAGGTCTGATGCATTTTTGTTTTGTATAAAACCTGTACGGCGACTTTCCGTCGGCAAATTATATACAATATAAATTCGTATCCCATGCCGGAATATATGGGTGGTGGCGGAGAAAAATTTTGTAGTCGGGATTCACGCTGTGAATGTATAGTGCAAGGCGGAAAATATCCTCAAACCTGTGGTATGCCGAAAAATTCAGCTTTGGTTTGCAGTTTTCCATTGTTTTCTGCATACCGATGAGGGTTTCCATATCCGCCCCCTCAACATCGGCTTTAATGTAGCCTGCCGCCATTCCGCAGAGAATCGTATCGACTGTCGCGACCTTTGTTGCAACGCCCTTGTCGGCAATTGCGCTGTTGCGACCGGCCTTGTTGTTGAATATAAGCTCCGTGTTTTTACTGTATGAGCCGAGTTGCCAAAGCGACACATTCGCCATGCCCTTACAATGAAGTTTCAGCTTTTCAAAATTCTTTGCGTTAGGTTCAAATGCGATTATACGCTTGTAATTGCCGTTTGTGTAGTGCAGAAATTCGTCAATCGTGTCGCCGTTGTATGCGCCGAGGTCAACATAGCTTTCGTTTTCACTGAGATTCAGAATATTGTCGAAAGCCTCGTCCTTGTCGGTTGTGACAGGGGGGAGGAGGTCAATTCTGCCTGTGTAGTAAAATTTCAGAATGTTTTCATAAACCTTTTTTGAAAGGTCATCGGCAAGCAGACTGTATGCACTTTCAATTTGCTCTTTATTTTCGGTAATAAAATCATTGTCAAAAAGTTTGTTTCCAAAAACAGGAACGGAGGGGACAAGCGTTTCGTGCTTTTCGGAAATTTTCGTTATGTGTTCCATAACATCAGGGAGCTGGCTTGCAAAGCAGAGGGCGATTATAATGTCGCCGAATTCGGTTTCAACATCGGAAAGCTTCTTCACCGTGAAATCGTGGAATTTCTGCCCACGCACAAAATCATCACTTGCAATAACGGCAGACGCTTTGATTCCGTATCGGTCAAATGCGGCAAGAACTTTGTCCGCACCGTCACCCATTCCGTAAAGCACAACAGGCTTTCCGCGATTTTTCAGTCGTTCCCATACAGATATTTCGTTTTTTAAAAGTTCAGTTATATTAAACATAAGGATACTCCAATTAGTGTATATGGCATTGTAATTGTTTTCGCAATGAACGCCCCTACGGGTTTGCAAAGCAAAAAAAGTATAAAAAAACGCCCACCCTACTGGGTGGACACTTTATATGTTGGCATCTCCCTATTTTTCCGGGCCGTCACCAGCCAAGTATCTTCGGCACCACTGAGCTTAACTTCTGTGTTCGGTATGGGAACAGGTGGACCCTCAGCGTCATCAACACCAACTTATTAACTTTTGTTTCTCTCTTGAGAACAGTATTGATTATACTACGGGCTGCACCAAATGTCAACACTTTTTTTAAAAAAATTTAAAAATTCTTTTAAAACCTTGAAAAGCCCGTATTTATCCCGATTTATCGCCGTTTTAACCGTCATTGAACCCAATGTATACTTGATGCGGTGAAAAATTATACATATTTTGGCTTGTTAAAGCGTAAAAAATAGGATGCCGTTGTTTGTCGTAAATTATTGACTAAACGGATAAAAATGTGTACAATAAAATAGATTAGAACAGATTGGGATGTTTAGAATGAATAATGTAAATAAGTGTAAAATGCTTTTGTCATCACTCTCTGTATTCAGAGGTATAATGAACAGAAGCGTTCCGAAAGCCTTTTATGAACTTTTGCTTTCGCTCGACAAAAAGCCTGAGGAATTTCTCGGTGCATACGGCAAGCTTTGCTCAATGCTTTGCGAAAGAGGCTGTGCGGATAAGTTCGCATTTGCAATCAGCGAAACGGCTCTTTTTGACGATAACTGTTTTGCCCGTGCCGCAACAGCCGGCAGACAGGGCGAGTTACCCGAAAATGTTGTTTCTGCCGTTAAGACAGACTGCGACGCTATTTTAACAGCCGCAAAGCTTACTTCCGATGAAGTGCTTGAGGCATATACCTATGCCGATGAAATCAAGGAGCTTATTCCGATTCTTCCAAAGTGGCAGACAGGCAAGTGCGCTCCGTGCTTTGACGGATTTGACGGTTCACTTGACAAGCTTTCTGCTTATTATAAGGAAAACGGTTGCGGAATGTTTGCCCGTTACAAGGCATTCATCTGGCGTGACGGTGACATTCAGCCTGTTGAGCATCCGGACAAGATTGATATGGATACATTTACGGGATATGAGCGTCAGAGAAGTCAGGTTGTAAACAACACACTTTCATTTATTCAGGGCAAGAGCTGTAACAACTGTCTGCTTTACGGTGATAAGGGTACAGGTAAAAGTTCAACAGTCAAGGCAATTGCAAACGAGTTCCGCAAGGACGGACTCCGCATTGTTGAAATGCCTAAGGACAGGCTCATTGACTTTCCGCTTCTTGTTGACAAGATTGCCGCTCTTCCGCTTAAATTCATTATATTTATTGATGATCTTTCGTTCCAGCATCAGGATCAGAGCTATACAACCCTTAAAGCCGTGCTTGAGGGCGGACTTGCGGCTCGTCCCGATAATGCGTTGATTTATGCAACATCAAATCGCAGACACCTTGTTAAGGAAAGCATTTCCGACAGAACGCATACTGTCGATGATATCAATGTTCGTGACAATATGCAGGAAAGTCTTTCGCTTTCGGACCGTTTCGGTCTTGCAGTCTGCTACACAATTCCTTCAAAGAATGATTTTCTTGAAATTGTATATTCTCTTGCAGAGCAGAGAGGCGTCAAGATGACTCACGAAGAGCTTGCACTCGGCGCTGAGCAGTTTGCACTTTCAAGAGGCGGTCGTTCGCCAAGATGTGCAAGACAGTATGTTGAATCGCTGTTTTGCTGATTAATCGGAGGTCAGTTATGAAAACAAAAATAATTTCAATTGCTCTTGCAGTTGTGACAATGCTTTCGGCAGTTGCGCTTTTCAGCGGTTGTTCTGACGGAGAATATCCTGTTGAGGTGGCAAACATCACGATAGAAAGTCAGCCAAAGAACATAGTTGTTCTTGATGCGCCGACAGCCGATATCCTTATCGCAACAGGCTATGACAGATATATTGTGGGCAGAAGTGATGAGGTTGACCAGCAGTCAATCGCAGTTGCCCCGAGCGTCGGTTCATATGAAAATCCCGATACCGACAAAATTATCAATTCCGGCACAAACCTTGTGTTTGCAGGTCAGTCAATAAATGAGGACGCAAAGAAGAAGCTTCAGGACAAGGGTATTCAGGTTGTTACAATGTCACACGGTGACACTCCCAAGCAGGTTGAAACAAACTATGTGACAATCGGCAAAATTTGCGGCGGCACAAAAACGGGCGCAAAGAAGGGTGAAGATACCTACAATGAATTGCTTGATAAGATGAACAACTACAAACAGCAGGTTAATAACAGAAATTCCGGCATTCTTGATACGGTTTGTTATCTCTATACAGAAAACGACAGACTCAAGATGATGACAAGCGGAACATACGGCGATATGCTCCTCGGCTATACGGGGGCGGTTAATGCCGCAGTAAACATCAGCGATAACAATGTTGATGTTGCAACTCTCAAGATTGCAAATCCGAACTTTATCTTCTATGCAGACAAAGCTACTCTTGATAAAATTAAGGGCGATACAACACTCGCAAGTCTTGGTGCAGTCAAGACAGGCAAAATTCTTGAGGTTTCGCTTGAAGAAATGTCAAGACCCGGCAATACTGCTCTGGAAGCACTTGAAAAAATGGTTTACTTTATGTATCCTGACCTCAAGCCAAAGTCTGCAACAGACACAACAAAGGCTCAGGATGCGACAGCGTCAAAGACTGACGCAACAACCGCAACTCAGGCAACAACAACCGCAAGCGATTCAAAGTCGGTTGCCGATAAGTATAATCTTACCATTACATCAGACCTTTCACTCAAGCAGGAAGATGAAAATGACACGGTAAAGGCTATGCAGCTCCGCCTTTATAACATCGGTTACATTGCCGACAAGGACAATGTGACAGGCTACTACGGCGAAGTAACAGCCGAGGCTGTTAAGAAATTCCAGAAAAACAACGGTCTTAAAGAAACAGGTAAAGCCGATAACGCAACTCTTGTATTGCTTTTTGACAGTTCAGCGAAAAAAGCGAAATAAATCAGAAAATTGAAAATGTAAAATTATAGTCGGGAAGACAGTTTGCAAAATGCAAAACATTGTCTTCCCGACTGTTTTTATATGTGATTTACCGATATACCGTAGCGGCGATCAGCGATCGCCATTTGATTTGCTTGTAAAACCAAATCAATAATAGATGCCGCAATAAAATTGTGATAATGCACGGTCGAACTGATTTTGCAATCGTTTCGATTGGCGGTCACTGACCGCCGCTACAATTAAACCTTAACATTACGGTGGTACACCGTTAAAACAGTTCGGGGTGCATTCGGCTGTAGTGAAAAATGTACTGCTGGGCGATGCCTGCGTACTGACCGAAATCGTCACCGTTCATATTCGGGAACAGCTTTTCCATTGCCCGTTTCATCCACACATCAATCGGAAAAGCCTCAATTCTGTGCATACCGAAAAGAAGTGTGCAGTCGGCAACCTTTTTGCCGACGCCCGTAATTTTCATAAGCTCCGCTCTTGCATCTTCATAGTCAAGCGTGAAACAGCTGTCAAGATTCACCTCGCCGTTTGCAACCTTTTGTGCCGCATCAATAATGTAACGGTTGCGAAATCCTGCTCTCAGCGGTGCAAGGTCATCGGGCGAAAGTTTTGCAAGTGTTTCGGCTGTCGGGAACGCAAATTCTCCGTCATCAAGCCGTGTGCCGAAGTTCTCACACAAACGCTCAACAATGCCTTTGATTCGCTTTATATTGTTGTTCTGCGAAATGATGAATGTGCAGAGTGCCTCAAAAGGCTCTTGCCTTAAAATTCTTATGCCCGGGGCGTACTTTGCCGCCTCGTTCAGAACGGGATGTATTGTGCTGATTTCTTCACGGATTTTTCCGTAATCAAGCGAAAAGTCAAAGTAGCTGTACCAGATGTTTTTGAAATCGTCAGCCGTTGCATTTTCAATGTACATATCCGTTTTGTCAAGGCTGACGGTTACGCTTTTGCCGTAGGCAACACCGTGAAAAGAACCGTCGTCCTGCGACTTCCAACGAAAGCTCTGACCGCAGTCGAGAGTCTGCGCAAGGTCAAGGTCATGCACATCGGTTATTTTGATTTTGTTGTCGAGTTCAATACATTCCATGATTTTCACCGCCGAAATTTTCTTAATAAAGTATATCACATTCGGGAAAATTATGATATACTTTATTTAAAATTGAAAATGGAAAATGAATGTCGGGAAGATAGTTTGTTTGTAAAACAGATTTCAATCCCGACTGTATTTCAGACAGGAACTCATTGAACGCAAGCCTTGATGAAATATTTTGTTTAAACACATATGTTTTGATATGATGAAAACGGTGTGTTATAACCACTACATTAACTCAAAAGGAGGATTATTGTGAAAGAAACTATCTGCACAATTCCGATTAACGATATATTTATGCCGAAATGCGGTTGTCCGTTTTGCCGAATGGAGAGTATGCTTGAGGAGCAGTATGTAAAATTCATTACGGGCGATGCGATGATGGAGCCTAATATCAGGATTGAAACCAACAAAAAAGGCTTTTGTCACCGCCATTTTTCGCAGATGTTTGAAAAAGGACAAAAACTGCCGAATGCGCTTATTCTTGAAAGTCATCTTCAGGAAATTATTGATAACGATATGCCGAAAAAGCTGAAGGGCAAGCCTGATAAGAAACAGCTTGAAGTCATTAAAAAGCGACTTGATTCGTGTTATGTATGCGACAGAATCGAGTGGGATATGCACCATTTTTGCGACACGATTTTTGTTGAGTGGGCAAAGGGAGAGGAGTTTTATAAGCTGTACAACGAACAGCCGTTTATCTGCTTTAAACACTACGATTTTATTATGAATGTTGCAACCCAAAAGAGCAAGCTGCCGTCAAAGCTTTTACCGCAGTTCTATGCCGAAACAGCAGGTCTTACAAAAAAATATCTGCTGTCACTTAAAGAAGATATCACATATTTCTGCTCAATGTTTGATTACCGCAACCACGGCAAAGATTGGGGAAGCTCCAAGGATTCAATTGAGAGAAGTATTGAATTTTTGACAGGCGAAAAGCCGTAAACGGCGAGCCGACTTTTTATGTTCGTGTAGACAGTTTGTGAATATCAAAAAACATATTATGCCCGAGCGAAAGGTTTAATTAATGTAAAATTGAAAATTGAAAATGGAAAATTAATGTCGGGAAGACAGTTTGCAAAATAAAATGCAATGTCTTCCCGACTGTTTTGTTAATATGAAATTTACTGTTTATTTATGGCGAACACGGTTCGGCGCTACTGACAAATTTTTGATATAAACAAAGATTGCATCAGAACTTTACTCGGGAATCTGATGCAATTTCTTTATCCTACTGCCTTCTCGAATAGACTGCGGTGGCACACCGCCGACCGCAATTTTCAATTTTCCATTTTCAACTTTCAATTTGAATCATTCACTGCCATACTGCCATGACGGCGTTGAAGTATTCGTCAGAGAGAACCTTCCTCAACTGTTCTCTGCCGGATTCGTCGTTCATATATGCATTGCGGATGTTTCCGCCGACCTGCATTTCTTCACCGTTAAAGGTCAAAAACTGCTGTCTGAGTACCGACACGCTGTCCTTTGTGAGCATATCGAGTGTGATTTTTTCTTTAAGTTCCATTTTTCATACCTCCGTTATTTTTATATTTTGTAAATCAAAGAAAAGTTTACCTGCTCATCAGCGACGAAATTATAAGCCTGTTTATTGAGTGGAGTAAACTGCAACCAAGCCAATTTATTTACACTTCCTCTGAACATTCCGCCGTTTTTGCTTATGCCTATATCATGAACAATCACATCCGATTTGTTTGAGAAAGGCATATTGAGCAAAGCTATTGTAGATGTTCCGCCTAAAGTCGTTGCGTTCATAATGACGGTGACATTTACAATAACGATATCGCCAATTCTTTCATAAAGGCAAGTTGCAGATTTTATTTTATCAATCTGAGTAGAGTACGGAGTAAGAGTAGCTGTGCCGAGTTCGATATTTGACGAATCGTATTTTGAGCCGATGCTCATATCCATACGGGTTAATCTTTCGTTAAGGGTTTTGTTGTCAGCTTTTGCGTTAAGCAGAATGTCAACCTCATCCGACGAGTAGCTGTCGGCACTATCCCAGTAGTTGTCGGTAAGATACTTGATACTCGGATAATTTTGAGTATAGTCTGTAATCTGAGAGGAATCACTTACCTTGTTTGAGTTGTCCTCTTTTTTTGTAATGTCGGACTGTTCAATTAACTTTTTGGTTTTGTCAATTTCAGTCCGACAAAGCTTTGTTTCGTCAAGAAGCTTTTGCGTTTCTTCACGAAGCTTCAGCGTTTCTGAGTTCGGATTAAGGTACTCTTTGTCCTCAATCGGAATACTCTCGTCTGCATAAAGCGTGACGATCTGAGTTTGGAAAACATAGCCGTTTTCGCCTCTGCCTTCAAGCTGAAGTTCAAAATAGCCGTGCATGAAAATGTCGTTTTTTCTGACCTTCCACACAAGTTTTGTGCCTGTTTCATCAATTGCGGTGCTGTCGGGAATTACCGAATTTACACTGCCGTCGGCAAAACGCAGATGAATTGTGTAGTCAACCGTAATGTCGCACATTCCCCGAATTAAAAATTCCTGTGTTTCGGCAAGATTTTCACCCGTGATGCCGACGCAGTTTGCACCGTCAAAAGTTTTTGGTTTTCGTTTGTCATAGATAATCATTTTTACACCTCCACTTAAAGAGGCAAAAACACGAAAAAATGCATTGTTTTATGCAATTTTCAGAAAAATTTTTGAAAATTTTTTAATTCCCCGTCACAATGAAAAAAACGGTTGCAATTGCAATGCTTTGTGATATAATCTAGTTTGAATAATTTGAACGAATTGACTTAAACAGAAGAGAAGGAAAACGGTTTGTTCCGTAACGATTAAGAGTGCGGAATTGTGTGCCGATGTACAAATTACGGCTTTTTTCGTTGCAAACCGTTTGAACGAAGGGGGACGGCAACACGCCGTGATATAAAATGAGAAAATATGTAGAAGTTTTTACTCGTGATCATTTGCCAAAACTGAGGGATCAGTTGTTGTTTTCGGGATTGACGGATCACGAAATTTTTATGTTCATACAATATGCAAAACCGTACTATCTGTCGCTGAACCGTGGCGAAACGGCAAGGGTTGAAAACAAGTTCAGCCATATGACGGGACTTGTGTTTTCGGGAACTGCATACCTTTATTCTGTGGACTACAACGGCAACAAAAGTCTGCTCAAAACAATTCGCAGCGGCGAGTCAAGCGGAACGCTTTACGCAATGTTTGACTACTACAATACTCTTGTTGAAATTATGGCAGGAGAGGACTGCGAAATTCTTTTTATTCCCCCCGAACCGATGTTTATAACCGAGGATTCGCTTGCTTCGATTCAGCAGAAAATCCTCGTCAATATGCTTGCGTCACAAAGACAGGTGTTTTTGCAGATTTCGGAACACCTTGCCTGTCTTTCAAAGCGAAGTATCAAGGGCAAATTTATGCACCTTCTTCAAATCTATTGCAGGCGTGAGCGTAGCTGTGAGGTTGATCTGCCGTTCTCCCGTGACGAGCTTGCAAACTATCTTGCGGTTGACAGAGCGTCACTTTCAAGAGCACTCGGTGAACTGAAAAAAGCAGGAATTATTGAATTTAAAAAGAGCCATTTCAAACTGATTGAAACAACTGAATATCATTTTGATTAAATAACGGTCGGCAAACGGTGTTCTGTTTCCTTTCACCGCCGACTAAAATATAACGGAGGATAATATTATGAGTTTGGTGGAATTACTGCTGTTCGGCATCGGCTTGTCTATGGATGCATTTGCGGTTTCAATTTGCAAGGGGCTCTCCGTGCGTAAGTTAAGACCTAAACACGCAATTACTGTCGGATTGTGGTTTGGCGGATTTCAGGCGCTTATGCCGCTTATCGGTTATCTTCTCGGAAAGCAGTTTGAGTGGCTCATCACAAGCATTGACCATTGGATTGCATTCATCCTGCTTGCACTTATCGGTGCAAATATGATAAGAGAAGCTTTCGGTGAGGAAGAACAGCTTGACGATTCGTTTTCGGTCAAGACAATGCTGCCCCTTGCCGTTGCAACAAGTATTGACGCCCTTGCGGTAGGCGTTTCGTTTGCGTGTATTGATGTTGATATCGTACCTGCAATCGCAATCATCGGCACAACAACATTCATACTTTCGGCTGTCGGCATCAAAATAGGCAATGTATTCGGTGCAAAGTATAAGTCAAAGTCAGAATTTTTAGGCGGTGCAGTATTGATTTTGCTTGGACTCAAGATTTTGCTTGAAGATTTAGGGCTTTTGCCGTTCTGACGAATTTCAAATTGAAAGTTGACGGCGAGCCGCCGTTACCAATTCGAGAAGATAGTATAATATAGAAATCGCATCAGATGCCCGAAAAAGCTCTGATGCGATTTTTTATATAAAAGTCGTTGCTGTTTCGTAGGGCGGATATTATCCCCCCTACAGACAATACAGGTTTTTTATAATTTCAATTTCTTAAAGTTGTCATTCAGAATTGTGCAGGAGTTATCTAACTTTTGCAATTCCTGTTCGGTTAATTTAAGTTCCAGAATGCGTTTTGCACCGTTTGCGCTTACTATGCACGGGTTGCCGATGAACACATCTTTCTTGCCGCCGTATTCGCCACGCAGACGAACCGATACTGTCAGAACGCTGTTTTCGTCTTGAAGAATTGCACGGACGATACGAACGATTGACATACCAATGCCGTAGTAGGTTGCGCCCTTTGCCTCAATGATTTTGTGGGCGGCACAACGCACATCATCGCTTATCTGCTCAAGCTCCTCCATATAGTACGATTTTGGGTTATCACGCATGACATCCTTTAGCGGTTTGGCGGCAAGGAGTGCCTGACTCCACGGAACAAATTCGCTGTCTCCGTGTTCGCCTATTACATATGCGTGAATGTTGCGTGGATCAACCTCAAAATATTCGCCGAGAAGATATCTGAGCCGTGCCGTGTCAAGTGTAGTTCCCGTGCCGATGATTTTTGACGCATTGAATCCCGAAAGTTCATAGGTCACCCGTGTCATAATGTCAACGGGGTTTGTCGCAACAAGGAAAATGCCCTCAAAACCGCTTTGCACAATCTTTGGTACAATTGAAGAAAATACAACTGCGTTTTTCTGCAAAAGCTGAAGCCTGCTTTCGGTGGGCTTTTGATTTGCACCTGCGCAGATTACAACAATGTCGGCGTCGGCACATTCACCGTAACCTCCGCAACGGATTTTCATGCTTGAATGCGAAAATGCAAGCCCGTGGTTCAAATCCATTGCCTCACCCTCTGCACGCTTTTCGTTGAGGTCAATCATAATGAGCTCATCACACACATTTTGATTGAGTGCCGCATAGGCAAAGCTCATTCCGACCATTCCCGTTCCCACAAGTACGACCTTTCTTTTGTTTCCCGACATATGACCGTTCCTTTCATTTGTATTCTTTTTTTAGGATTTTCATATGTGCAAAAATTATTCTTCGGTTCAAAAAATTGATTGAATTGTGCTTTTTGGGGGGTTGTGAAAAAAATAACGGCAGAATGGGCTGTTTGTTTGGTGAAATGGCAAAGATTATATGTAAAAATCATCAAAATTCACTTGAAACGCAGATATAATTGTGCTAAAATTAATTCGACAAGGTGTTCGGAATACATTAGGCATATTCCGATTTTTATTTTATAGGAAAATGTCCGACAATGCTCGGACGGAAAGGTCTGATAATTCAGACTTTTCATATTGTTATTTCAGTCATTTCAAGTTTGCACTTGAAATGATTGGCGAACACTGTTCGCCGCTACTGATGTGAATTCAATTGCGAAAGGAAAAGAGAAAAATGTACAAGATAGTTAAGAAAAAATCTCTGAATCCAACCGTTACACTTATGGAAATTGACGCTCCGCTTATTGCCAAAAAGGCAGAGCCGGGACAGTTCATCATTCTCCGTGTTGACGAGAACGGTGAGCGTATTCCGCTTACGGTTGCAGGCTATGACAGAGAGGCCGGCACAGTTCGTATTATCTTCCAGATTGTCGGTGCAACAACAGAAAAGCTCAATCACCTTAACGAAGGCGATTATATTCACGATTTTGTAGGCCCTCTCGGTGTTCCCACACATACAGACGGTCTTAAAAAGGTTTGCGTTGTAGGCGGCGGCGTTGGCTGTGCAATTGCACTTCCTGTTGCCGAAAAGCTCCACGAAATCGGCTGTGAGGTTCACTCAATTGTCGGCTTCAGAAACAAGGATCTTGTTATTCTTGAAGATGAATTCAAGGCTTGCTCAGACAAGTTTATTCTTATGACAGATGACGGTTCATACGGTCAAAAGGGCGTTGTTACAGCTCCTCTCGAGGAGATGATTAAGGCAGGCGAGGACTATGACCTCGTTATTACAATCGGTCCGCTTATCATGATGAAGTTTGTTGTTAAAACAACAAAGCCTTACAATATTCCCACAACAGTTTCCATGAACCCGATTATGATTGACGGCACAGGTATGTGCGGCGGCTGTCGTCTTACAGTTGACGGACAGACAAAGTTTGCCTGTGTTGACGGCCCCGACTTTGACGGCTTTAAGGTTGATTTTGACGAGGCTATGAAGCGTGGCGCAATGTACAAGCCGTTTGAGCGTCATGCATACGAAGAAACATGTAATCTGTTCAAGAAGGAGGTTGAGTAATCATGCCAAATATGTCACCAAAAAAGGCTCCTATGCCATCACAGGATCCTAATGTAAGAAATAAAAACTTTCTTGAGGTAGCAACAGGCTACACGGAAGAAGTTGCAATTGAGGAGGCACAGCGTTGCCTCAACTGTAAGCACAGACCTTGTGTAAACGGTTGTCCGGTACATATCGCAATCCCTGATTTTATCAAAGAGGTTGCCCAGGGCAACTTTGCAGGCGCTTATGATGTAATTTCGCAGTCAAGCTCACTTCCTGCTGTTTGCGGTCGTGTTTGTCCGCAGGAGTCACAGTGTGAGTCAAAGTGCGTAAGGGGCATCAAGACTGAGCCTGTCGGAATCGGCAGACTTGAGAGATTTGTTGCCGACTGGCACAACGCTCAGACAGATGTTAAGGTAAATAAGCCTGAGTCAAACGGTCACAAGGTTGCTATCGTCGGTTCAGGTCCTGCAGGTCTTACCTGTGCAGGCGACCTTGCAAAGAAGGGTTACGATGTAACAGTATTTGAGGCTCTCCACCTTGCAGGCGGTGTTCTCGTTTACGGTATCCCTGAGTTCAGACTTCCAAAGTCAATCGTTCAGAAGGAAGTTGACACACTCAAAGAGCTCGGTGTTAAGGTTGAAACAAATATGGTTATCGGCAGAGTTCTCTCAATTGACGAGCTTATGGACGATTACGGCTTTGAGTCAGTATTTATCGGTTCGGGCGCAGGTCTTCCGAGATTTATGAATATCCCCGGTGAGAACCTTTGCGGTGTTTACTCGGCAAATGAGTTCCTCACAAGAACAAACCTTATGAAGGCTTATAAGGATGACAGCACAACTCCGATTATGCACGCAAAAAAGGTTGCAGTTGTCGGCGGCGGTAATGTTGCAATGGATGCCGCTCGTTGTGCAAAGCGTCTTGGCGCAGAAGAGGTTTATATTGTTTACAGAAGAAGCGAAGAAGAGCTTCCTGCCCGTAAGGAAGAAGTTGAGCATGCAAAGGAAGAGGGAATTATCTTCAAGCTACTCAATAACCCTGTTGAAATTCTCGGCAACGAAGATGAGTTCGTAACGGGTATGAAGTGCATTAAAATGGAACTCGGTGAGCCTGACGCAAGCGGCAGAAGAAGACCTGTTGAAATCCCCGGCAGTGAGTTCGTTCTTGATGTTGACGCTGTTGTTATTTCAATCGGTACATCACCTAACCCGCTTATCAAGGCTACAACAAAGGGACTTGACACTCAGAAGTGGGGCGGTATCATCGCTGACGAAAACGGTCTTACATCCCGTGAGGGCGTATATGCAGGCGGTGACGCTGTAACAGGCGCCGCAACGGTTATCCTCGCAATGGGCGCAGGCAAAACAGCCGCAGCCGCTATTGACGAATACATCCGGAATAAAAATAAGTAATTTTTGTTCTGAGTTGAAAATGGAAAATTGAAAATGTAAAATTAAGGTCGGCGGTGTGCCACCGCTGTCTATTCGAGAAGATAGTTAGATAAAGAGATTGCATCAGATGCCCGAGAAAGGCTCTGATGCAATTTTTGTTATGTTAAAATTTTTGTCCGTATGGAAATCATTATCCCCTCAAACGGGTTGTGGGATTATACAAAACCTCGGCTCTTCGTGGTGTCAAGCCTCGTTGTTCTGTACTGTTTCCAAAAATAACTCTCACTCGTCTAATCCGTTCCAATCACTTGCGTGATTTACACGGTTTAGTCCTCGCCGGTCGTTATTTTTGGGTACAGAACCTCGGCTCTTCTGTTTTGCACAATAAATAAAATTTGTATATAGTCGGATTCTTTCTATTTTGGTATTGATTTTAGTATAAAATAGGTGTATTATGACTTTGATATGCGGACGAGTGAATTTTTTCAGTGGTCCGCACCTTGTTTTTAAATATTGGTTAAGAGGAAAATTTATGAGGATTATAATTGTTGGATGCGGAAAGGTTGGCTCTTCAATAGCGTCGGAGCTTAATTTGGAGGGACATGAAATATCCGTAGTCGATATTAACCACGGTGCAGTCGATAAACTTGCAAATTCGCTTGATGTTCTCGGCATAGAGGGAAACGGTGCAACATATGATGTGCTTATTGAGGCAGGCGCAGAGTATGCTGATTTGCTTATTGCCGCAACCGCAAGGGATGAAATCAATCTGTATTCGTGCCTTATGGCTAAGGCGGCAGGCGTTACCCACACAATTGCAAGAGTGCGTAATCCCGAATACACAAACGACCTTTACAGAATCAAAGAGCATCTCGGTCTTTCTATGGCAATCAATCCCGAACAGACCGCCGCTAATGAAATCAGTCGTCTGTTAAGATTTTCAGGTGCGCTTGAAATTGATTCGTTCTCAAAGGGCGTTGTTGAGCTTATCAAGGTAACTGTACCGCAGAATTCGTCAATTGTCGGAACTGCTTTGAGCAGAGTTGACAACCTCAGAGGTAAGGTGAGAATCTGTACGGTTGAGAGAGGGGATGAGATGTTCATTCCTAACGGTGATTTTGTTATTAACGGCGGTGACAGAATTTCTGTTGTTGCAAAGCCCGAAATTGCCGCAAAATTCTTTAAGCGTATCAGTATTGCAATCGGCAGAAGTAAGGATGTTATCCTTCTCGGCGGCGGCAAGGTTTCGTTCTACCTTGCAAAGACGCTTATTAAATCCGGTGCGAATGTCAAAATTATCGAGAAAAATCCCGAACGCTGCAACTTTCTTTCGGAGGCTATACCCGGGGCTGTTATAATTCAGGGCGATTGCATGGATCAGTCGCTGTTGCTTTCGGAGGGTGTTGAACACGCTGACGGCATTGCCGCTCTTATGGATTATGACGAAGAAAATATTATCATAACGATGTACCTAAAGGGCATTACAAAGGCAAAATTGATTACTAAGGTAAATAATGCGTCATTTGATCCGCTTTTGCATGATCAGAATTTTGAATGTATTATTCATCCAAAGAGCCTTACAGGCGAATATATTGCAAGATATATCAGAGCGATGCAGAATACGGGCGACAGCAATGTTGAATCGCTTTACCGCCTTAACGACGACAAGGTTGAGGCTCTTGAATTCAAGGTTAATGCGGAATCAAGGGTTACGAATGTTCCGATTATGAGCCTTAATCTGAAGGCTAATCTTCAGATTATCTGCATTAACAGAGGCGGAAAAATTATTCTTCCGCAAGGTACGGATGTGATTAAACCTGAGGACACGGTAATTGTGCTTACCATGCAAAAAGGTCTTAGCAAGCTTGAAGATATTGTAAAGCGTTGAGGGGAGCATAATGAATAAACGATTAATTGTGTATATCCTCGGCTGGGTTCTTATTGTCGAGGGCGCGGCTATGCAGATTGCAACCGTTACTTCATTTATATACGGCGAACACGAGGGACTTTATTTTCTTGGAGTAGGTGCTTTGTCGGCACTTTTGGGCTTGCTTGCCGTAAAAGTAAAAAAGCCGAAAAATCCCGTGCTTTATCAGAAGGCAGGCTTTGCGGCTACTGCGTTAAGCTGGATTCTTATGTCTTTTGTAGGATGTTTTCCGTTCTGGCTGAGCGGTGAGATTCCGAGTTTTATTGACGCTTTTTACGAAACCGTGTCGGGCTTTACAACAACAGGTTCAACTATACTTACCGATGTTGAGGCATTGAGCCACGGAATGCTTATGTGGCGAAGCTTTCTCCATTGGTTGGGCGGTATGGGCGTAATCGTGTTCTTGCTTGCGATTATCCCGAAGCTCGGCGGTCAGCAGAATATTTTCCTTATGAAAGCCGAGAGCCCCGGTCCGATTGTGGGCAAGGCTGTTCCGAAAATGAGAAATTACGCAATGCTGCTCTACGGAATTTATTTCGGCTTGACTGCACTTGAATTTATATTTCTGATTGTAGGCAAAATGCCTGTTTTTGACGCACTTAACATAAGCTTTGCAACGGCAGGTACGGGCGGTTTCGGTGTTACTAACGCAGGTATCGCTTCATACAGCAATTATCTGCAAACCGTTATTGCTGTATTTATGATGCTGTTCGGAATTAACTTTTCCGTGTATATCCTCATTCTTGCGAAGAAGTTTAAGCAGGCTTTCCGCATTCAGGAGCTGTGGGTTTATTTCGGAATTATCGTGCTGTCAACAGCCTTGATTGCGTTTAACATCAGGTCACTTTATCCGAGTGCGTATGATGCGGTTCACCAGAGCTTTTTCTATGTTTCGTCAATTCTCACGACAACAGGTTTTGGTTTGACGGATGTCAATAACTGGCCTGAATTTTCAAAAACTGTGATTATGATTATCACATTTATCGGTGCAATGGCAGGCAGTACAGGCGGCGGTTTTAAGGTTTCAAGAGTTATTTTGCTCTTTAAGGAAACACGAAAGGAGTTTTCACTCCTCATTCATCCGAGAAATGTTAAGACCGTTAAAATGGACGGCAAGACGATTGACCACAGCGTTATGAGGTCAACTTCAATTTTCCTTGTGCTGTACATCGGAATCTTTGCGTTAAGCTGGCTTGTGCTTTCGCTTGACCAAACGGATTTTGTGACGAGTTTCACGGCTGTTGCCGCAAATATCAACAACACAGGTCCGGGTCTTGGAATGGTTGGCCCTGTCGGCAACTATTCGGAATTCAGTATTTTGTCAAAAATTATTTTGATTTTCGATATGTTAGCAGGCAGACTCGAATTGTTCCCGTTGATGTTGCTGTTCGCCCCGTCAGCGTGGAAAAAATCGTAAGTAAATTGAAAAGATTATAATAAAGATCGGGAAGACAGTTTGCAAAATGCAAAACAATGTCTTCCCGACTGTTTTTTATATGTGGAATTAATTGTTTAATCGTAGGGGTGAACCGTGTTCGCCCGCAAGTAACAGTACAGATTATATGTTAAAACAAATTTAGTAAATGTCACAAACTCGTAGGGGCGGATATTATCCGCCCGCATTGATAAAACATTATGTTCATACACATATGTTTTGATATAACATAAATTGTGTATTCAATTTTGCACGCAATGCGTGCAATCGTGTGCATTGGCACACGAACGGGAGAACACGGTTCTCCCCTACATTATTTCGGTAACTGTATTTCATTTATACAGTTTATTTTCATCATAAATTTTCTGCCATTACTTAGCGGGCGTCCAATGAACGCCCCTACTGTTGCAACAGCACATCTGCAATTGCGTTGCCTAACAGACTGCCTGAGTAGGTTGCCTCGTCAATGGAATTTGATTCTGTGCCGACTTCTATTAACAGCGAACCGTTGCAGACATATTCATTGTATGCAAAGTAGTCAAAATTCAGCGGTCTGGTCATATCGGGGTAGAGGGTTTCGGCTTTGTCCTGAATTTTCAGGGCAAAGTTTAAATTTTCCTCCCAGCAGTCAAAACCCCGTTCACCGTCTGTGTCGCAACCCGCAAGAATCATAATCTGCGCACCCTTTTTGCCGTTGTATGTAAACACGGGCTTAACCTTGTTTTCGTCCGTTCCGATTGCGTCACGGTGCAGGTCGATAACAACCTTGATATCGGGATGTTTTTCAAGATTTTTATACACTGTGTCAACACTACGGTCATACGAACCGTTGTAGGATTCATCGTGAATTGTCGTGTCATGAACCGTTTTTATTCCACGCTTGTTGAGCTGTTCGGTGAGTGCATCTCCGACTGCCACAACATTGAAATCGTTGTTGTTTGTGCGTGAATAAAAGCTGTCATAGAAAAAGTCAACATCTTCGTCAAGATATGCCTCGCTTGTGTGGGTGTGGTAGATAAGAACCTGCGGTGAGTTTATGCCCTTGTCAATTGAAAACGGCAGTTTTGCCGAAAGAAGTCCGTCAAAGTCAAGCGACAGTCCCGTTTTGTTTTTGACAAAGCAGTTGTCAACCTGAGTTCCCGTGTCGCCTATGGTGCGTTCCTCAACCGTGTATTTGTTCTCGCCGTCATGGTTGCCGTAGGAATCGTAATAGGTGCTTTTGTCACGCTTGTGATTTTTTTGGGCTGTGGGTTCTGTGTTGGCTGATTTTGTGGGCTTTTGGTCGGAATCTGTCGGCTTTTCCGTCTTTGAATTTTCAAGCTTGTATTCTCCGTTTGTGAGAGTAAAAGCGGCAGCGGCAAGTGCCGCAGGATTCTGTGATTTAAAGCAGAGAGGCAGTCTGTATATAACGCTTAAAACAGCCGTTGTCAACAGTACAACGGCTGTGCTTGCTTTTAAGGCTTTTTTCAGTTTCTTTTTTGATGTTCCTTCACTTTTCACAAAATCACCTGCAATCCGTACATATGTTGGCTATCGGTTTCTGCAATAAATATATGCCGTGCCGTAGGTGAATATGTGTAAATATGCGTGGATTTACATTAACGAGATGAGGTCGGGCAAATCAAATTCATTTTGCAGTGCTCCGTTGAGTGCAAAGGCTATGAGCCTTGAGGCTCTTTCCGTGAGCAGGTCAATTTCTCTCGGAATGACTACAAGCTGTCTGCCCTGCGGCATAAGCATTTTCTGCGTTTTTCGGTTGCAGTCATTGCCGAGAATGTCAACCGCAAGCGTTTGTGCGTCAACAACGGTCGGCACTCCGATTGCAATAACAGGAACTCCGATTGTTTCCTTTGTGATTTTGGTTCGGTGATTGCCCACCCCCGCACCGGGTGAGATTCCCGTGTCGCTTATCTGAAGTGTACAGCCGAGCCTTTCGGTTCTGCGTGAGGCAAGTGCGTCAATTGCAACAACGGCTGTCGGTCTTATCCGCCGTACAATGCTGAGAATGTATTCGCCTGTTTCAATGCCCGTCTGTCCCGTGACTCCCGTCTGCATTACGGCAACGGGGCGAAGTCGGTCAAGTCCCGTTGAACGGGCAATTTCTCCGCCTATGTGACGGGTGGCAAGCACTCGTCGGCTTGTTTTCGGTCCGAGTGAGTCGGGAGTGATTTCCATGTTGCCGAGTCCTGCAACAAGCACAAGTCCGTTTACGGGCAACAGCCGTTTGATTTCATTGCCGACGGTTTCAAGCCGTTTGTCGGTTTCGGTAAAATTGTCGGTGAGTGACGGCAACTCAATTGTAATGTATGTGCCGATTTCCTTGCCGAGTGCCTGTCTTGCCTTTTGGTTCTTTACAATCAGCCGTGAAATTTCAAGACCGTTTTCACTGTATTTTTTGAATTCAATACCGCCTGTGTTTTCTCCTGCAATTTCTCTTGCCTCAATTGCAAGGTCGGTTCTGAACTGCAAAATAATCCCCCGTTTCGCAAATTTGTTTGTATATTGTTATTATTGTGCAATTTTATATTATGTATTCTATTTACAAGACTATTTTGTTTTGTTATAATCTTAACGCAGGTATCTACTGCCTAAAAGGCAGTAGATACTCCCGAAATTCAGTTGACACTGAATTTCTAAGGAGCTGACGCTCCTCTGCGTAGATTGCAATCTATCACAAATTCCGCTCCTTGCAAGCAAAGCGGAATTTGTTCAGATTTAAATTTTTTGTTATAAAGCTAAGCAAAATTAAATTCTTTGTTATAAAGCAAAGCGGAAACTGCTCAGATTTAAATTCTTTGTCATAAAGCAAGGCAAAATGGTTCAGATTTAAATCCTTTATCATAAAGAAAAAGAGACAGATTATAATTCTAAAACAAACACACAACTTTACATTATATACAGGTGATTTTATGAACAAAAAATTTGCTGAAAAATTTACCGCAGTGGTTTCTGCGGTGTGTATGATTTCGGTCGGCATTGCAAGTGTAAATGCGGCTGAAATTGATGACGGATTTGAGTCGGTCACAAAGAATGCACAATCTTCGGATTCGTCTTTTCCGTCTGCATATTCCGCAATCGGCTATTCGCTTGTTGACGAAAACGGACTTCCGAGTAATTTCAGCTCAAAAAATCTCGGCTTTGTAACACCTATCAAGGCTCAGCAGTATAACGATTGTTGGGCGGTTGCAGGCACAGAAGGCTTTGAAACAAAGCTTTTGAAGCTTGGCTATCCCGTTACCGAGATGTCACATGACCACGCAAACGCAAGTTCCACAACACAGACAAACGGCAAGGGCTGGCAGAGAAAATACCGTGACGGCGGATTTACAAATATTTATCCCGGCTATCTCACCTCATGGCAGGGCGGTGCAGAGATTGCCGATGTCGGTAAGATTGATTTTTCAAAAAATATTCACGGCGATGATATGACAGCCGACAAGACTAAATACGGCACAACAAAACTGCGTTATCTTGACGGCGCTGATTCAAACGAAATCAAGCAGGCAATTATCGACAACGGCTCGGTGACAGCGTCATATGCCACATCAAACAAGTGCTTTAACAATGCAGGCACAACCTACTTTATGCCGCAGTCATATGACGGCGACTATGTCGGCCACACAATCAGCATTGTGGGTTGGAACGATAATCTCAGCAGGTACAGATTTTCTAACGGAACAGGTGTGTTGCCGCAGAACAACGGAGCATGGCTTGTGCGCAACAGCTGGGGCGATAACAACACAATGGGCGGTTATTTCTGGCTTTCATATGAGGATAAGTACATTTTCGGCGAAAAGTATTCCCCGAATTTCACAATTGACGAGGTGACGGAGATTACCGACAATATGACATTGTTGCAGGATGAACGCTACGGTGCTACATACAGCTTTAATTATGTTGACAGCAACGACATTACATTCATCAATTGCTTTGATTTTGGCGAAAACAGCCGTACACTTGATAAGGTGCTTTTTGAAACAAAGAGCAACGGTGCGGATTATGAGATTTACTACATTCCAGTAAGAGACGGTGTTCCCTCAAATGATGAGAGCGAATGGAAGTCTGTTGCATCGGGCAAGGTTGCATACAGCGGTTATCAGTCTGTTGATGCAAACGGATTTGTTGCACCGCTCGGAAGAGGTGCAGTCGGTGTGAGAATCAAAACAAATTCAGAGGAATTAAGTCAGCTTGGTGTAGGCGAATGGCTTACAAGTGCAACGAAAATGACTTTTCTCAATGATTCATCTTACGGCGACAGCTACATTAAATATGACGGCACAACATGTGAATTGCTCGACTGGTACAAAACCGAGAGAGATGATACACTCGGCGGTACATTTGTTATCAAAGCTGTGGCGCTCAAAAATGATAAGATTTTGAACGGCGATGTTGACCTTGACGGAGATATTGCCGTTAAGGACGCAACCCTTGTTCAGAAGTATATAGTAAAGCTTGAACAGCTTGATAACACACAGCTTTGCAATGCCGATTGTGACGGTGACGGAGATATCACGGTTGCCGATGCCACGAAAATTCAGAAAATAGTTGTGGGAATTAATTAAAATTGAAAGTTGAAAATGGAAAATTGAAAATTGCGGTCGGGCAGACAGTTTGCAAAATGCAAATCATTGTCGCCCGACTGTTTTTGTATATATAGAAGTTGCGTTTAAATGTATGGGCGAACCGTGTATGCCTGTAAGTAATGGTACAAATTATATGTTAAAACAAATTTTATAAATGTCACAAACCCGTAGGGGCGGTCATCGGCCGCCCGCAAGTAACGGTGCAGATTGCATATAAAATCAGATTTTATAAATGTTACAATTTTATTGTTATATTGTAGCGGCGAACCGTGTTCTCCCGTCTGAAATATAGTCGCAATGCGTTGCACATAAATGTGCTTCCTTTTGCTCGTTATTTCAAACAGCGCTTTGCTCCCTCTATCCGCCACCGGCGGCGGTCGCAAGGCTACCAATCGAACCGATTGTAAAATCGGTTCGACTTAACACAAACTATTTGTTAATTAACATATCTATATAGCATAGCAAAAACTGTGTATATGTTCGTTTTGGTTTTGCAACCAAAACGATTGGCGTTCACTGAACGCCGCTACATTAGGATACACAATTTTCATTACATCAAAACATATTATATAAACAAAATCATTTATCAGGGCGGGCGCCCAATGAGCGCCCCTACGAGCTGTAACTTTTACTTGACAAAATGTACGAACAAATGTACTATAAGATATATAATTATTTTTACAACAAAACCAACGGCACGGGGTGATATTATGAACAAACCGCTTGCGGACAGGATTCGTCCAAAGACAATTGATGACATTGTGGGACAAAAGCATCTTATTGCACCCGACAGACCTTTGCGTAAAATTATTGAAAGCGGAGATATTCCGAATCTTATTTTCTACGGTCCTTCGGGGGTCGGAAAAACTACGCTTGCCACATATATTGCCAAAAAGACAAACCGTACCCTCAAAAAGCTTAACGGCACAACGGCTTCAACTGCCGACATAAAGGAGATTGTTGCACAGCTTAACACTTTTTCGGGGCTTAACGGAATTCTGCTCTATCTTGACGAAATTCAGTATTTTAATAAAAAGCAACAGCAGACTTTGCTCGAATACATTGAAAACGGCAGTATCACGCTGATTGCGTCAACAACCGAAAATCCGTATTTTTATGTATATAACGCAATTTTGAGCCGTTCGACTGTTTTTGAATTTAAGCCGGTTGATCAGGATGAGGTTGAAAAGGCGGTTTACCGTGCAAGTGATTTTCTTGCCGAGGAGAGCGGTACGGATATTGAAATGCCCGAAGAATGTGCAAAGAAAATAGCATCGGGTTGCGGAGGAGATGTTCGCAAGGCTATGAATGCCGTTGAACTTTCCGTGATTGCAACAGATGAAATTGACGGAAAAAAGGTTGTAAGACTTGAAACCGTTGAACAGCTTGTGCAGAAAAGTGCGGTCAGATATGACCGTGAGGGCGATGAGCATTACGATATTATTTCGGCTTATCAGAAAAGTATGCGTGGAAGCGATCCCGATGCCGCACTTCACTATCTTGCAAGACTGCTTGAGGCAGGCGATCTGCCGAGTGCGTGTCGCAGACTTATGGTGTGTGCGAGTGAGGATGTGGGACTTGCGTATCCACAGCTTTTGCCGATTGTAAAGTCGTGCGTTGATATAGCGCAGGCTGTCGGACTTCCCGAGGCGAGAATTCCGCTTGCCGATGCCGTGGTTATGGTGTGCAATGCCCCAAAATCCAACTCGGCATATATGGGTATAAACAGAGCTTTGGCTGACATAAGAACGGGTAACTCGGGACCTGTACCCAGACAATTGCAGAACAAGCACTGTGACGGAGATGACAATCCAAACAAGGGACAGTTCTATCTTTATCCCCACGATTTTCCGAACCATTATGTTGAGCAACAATATCTGCCCGATGCCCTAAAGGACAAGAAGTATTATGAATACGGCAGAAATAAAAACGAGCAGGCGTTCAAAGCCTATTGGGACAAAATCAAAAAGAAGTAATCAAATAAAAATTTTTTGACATGAAACTGCAAATAAAGTCAGATGTTGCTAACCGAACATCTGACTATTTGCTTTTATTATCCTGTTTTTTTGCTAATTATTGTTTCATTGTCTATTATGCACAATTTGAATGTGAATAATTTGTGACGCAAGAAATTTTATTATTCTTTAAAGGAAAATTATTAGCGGTTCAATATTGTAGAATTAAAGAGTAATTGTGGAGTAGTGTTGAGTAGCTTCACACGTGCAACAAAAAAATAATTCTGGAGGAAATCAAAATGGTAAAAAGACAACACAAAATCATGTGCCTTGTGCTTTGCCTTATGCTGGCGGTTTCAACCGTATTCGTCGGTGTAGTCAGTGCTTCTGCTGCAACAGGCGATACTGTTTACGTTAGAGTAAACAACGGCTGGTCAAAAGTTAACTGCTATATGTGGACTGACGGCCTCGGCAACAACGCATCTTGGCCGGGCAAGGCAATGACAAAGGTTGAAGACGGCGTATATTCCTACACTCTTGACAAGGATTATACAAAGGTAATCTTCAACGACGGCTCAAATCAGACAAAAGACCTTACATACCCGGGTCACGGCAAAATCTATGACCTTTCAAAGGGTACATGGTCGGATTATGCAGGTGCTCCTTCACAGGGTCCAACTGTTCAGACACCTACAAGCGCAACAACAGCAACAACTGCTACAACAGCAACAACTCCCAGCGGTGAAGGCACAACTGTTTACCTCAACAACGAGGCAGGTTGGGCAACACCGGTAGTTTATATGTGGAACGGCAGTACTGACAGCAACGGCTCATGGCCGGGCGTAAAGATGACAAGCATCGGCGGCAACATCTATCAGTACACCGCATCAAAGTCATATGCAAAATGCATCTTCAGCAACAGCGGTCAGTCACAGACATCAGACCTTACTGCAAAGGACGGCTATATATACAACAACAAGACTAATCAATGGTCTGTTTACGATACAAGCCCTCTCCAGGTTAAGGAATTCACTGCTGATCCTGCATCAAACATCTACACAGGTACAGATGTACAGCTTTCTGCAACTGCTGCCAATAAGAGCGGCGCAGCAGTAAGCTACAAGTTCTCTGTTACTAACGCACAGGGCGGAACATCAACACTTTCCGACTTCTCTTCTGCTAAGTCAGTAACATGGACTCCTACAGTTGCAGGTGAATACACAATTACATTTGACTTTAAGGACACAGACGGCAACACAAACAACCGTACAATGACTCTTGAAGTTAAGGACGACTCAGCACTTGTTAAGCCAATCATCAAGAGCGTTACTCCTGCAAACCTTAACCTTATCAAGGTTAACTCAACTGCTACTGTAACAGTTAAGGCAGGCGGCGGTAAGACAGGTACTAACCTTCTTTTCTACAAGTATGTTGTAACTGATCCTAACGGTGCTCAGAACACACCTTACTACACACTCAACAACATTTACACATTCGTTCCTAAAATGAAGGGTGAATACAAGGTTAATGTTTATGTACAGAGTTCTGACAACAGCACAATAAACAAGACTTATGCTTACACAGCTGCAGACGATGTTACTGAGCCTACAACAGTTGTTGTTCCTACAACTGCTCCTCAGCCAACAACAGTTCAGCCTACAACTGCTAAGCCTACAACTCCACAGCCCACAACTGTTAAACCTACAACTCCTCAGCCAACAACAGTTCAGCCTACAACAGCTCCCGAAAGACTCCGTGGCGATGTTGACGGTGACGGAGATGTAACTGTTGTGGACACAACATATCTTCAGAAGTCAATTGTAGGACTTCCGGATGTTCCGGCTCTCGAAACACTTGACCTCAAAATTTGCGACCTTGACGGTGACGGTGCAATCAGTGTTAAGGATGCAACAATCATTCAGAAAATCGTTGTAAACCTTGAATAATCCAAACATTAAGTAAAAGAAAGATTGGAGATATACCTATGACAAGAATAAAGAAGCTGTGCGCACTTGTTCTTGCTGTGATGATGGTTGTAACCGCAGGAGTAATTTCTGTAAATGCAGCTCAGAGTTCCGACTCTGACGCTGTATCTGCGGATACAACAGAAACAGGCATCACAATTCATGTAAGAATGAGTGACGGTACACAGCCATATGTATATTTGTGGAACTCGCTCCCCACAAACAGCGCCATGTCAAAGTCTTACCCAGGTGAGAAAATGACAAAGGGTGACAAGTGGTATAACTACCATGTAGCAGATGTTACAAAGGTAAATGCCATTGTTACAGACGCTGACGGCAAGCAGTATTCTTCGGAGAAAAAACTTGAATCTGCTGCAAGCGCAGACTGGTACTGTGAAAACGGTAAATGGTCAAAATACAACCCTGACGAGCCGGATCCGGTTGGCAGCGTTGATATGCGTGAAGAAACAATCTACTTCGTTATGACAACCCGTTTCTATGACGGCGATACAGGCAACGATGTTCATTGCTGGGATGACGGCACAGCCGGCAACGGTGATGACGACCCTGCATGGCGTGGTGACTTCAAGGGTCTCGGTGAAAAGCTCGACTACATCAAGGCTCTCGGTTTCAGCGCAATCTGGGTAACACCTGTTGTTACAAACGGATCAGGCTATGACTACCACGGCTATCATGCTATGGATTTGTCAACAGTTGATGCTCGTTATGAAAGCTCAGACTACACATACGAAGATCTTATTCATGATGCTCACCAGAAGGGCATGAAGATTATTCAGGACGTAGTTCTTCAGCACACAGGTAACTTTGGTGAAGCACACTTCTGTGATCTTTTCACAAAGGATACAACTAAAGACCTTGGCAACCTTCAGGAGTCATTGATTCCTACACAGTATCTTCTTGATACATACGGCCTTAAGTCACCTGAGGAATACTGGGCTCAGAAGCCGGGTGTTCAGTATCAGCAGAGACTTAATCTTATGAAGAATGTTACTTACTCAGGCGACAACGGTAACTCAACCGGTCCTCAGCCTGCAGCTCAGGACTTCTCTATGAATAAGATTTCACAGAGTGATACTTACAACCCGAACAACTACTATCATACAGGCTATTTCCAGAGTCCTAACTATGATGACTGGACAACAAAGTTCAGCCAGATTGCAGGCGACTGCGTTGACCTTAACACAGAGAACCCTGCAGTTGCAGAATATGTTGTAGATTCATATTCAAAGTATATGGATATGGGCGTTGACGGCTTCCGTGTTGATACTGTTCGTCACATTCCGAGAGTATCTCTCAACATTATGTTCAATGATCAGCTTATGGACGCTGCTAAGGCAGCAGGCAAGCCTAACTTCTATATGTTCGGCGAAATCTGCACAAGATACACATCAGTTTGGTATCGTGGCCATGCCGAGGAGTCAACTCCTTACTACACATGGAAAGAGTCTAACTCTAAGTGGGCAGACAGCTGGAACTGGGGCACATCAGCTTCAGAAATCAACGACAACATGAACCTCGTTCTTCAGCATTATCTTGAAGAAGATAATTACAACGGTGATATGGATTCTACACAGCCAAAGAGCGACAACGCTTTCCTTGACGGTATTACATATCACGGTTCCGACCGTTCTATGGCATCAGGCATGGATGCAATTGACTTCCAGATGCACAGAATGTTCGGTAGCGCTAAGAACGCTTATAACTTCGCTGTTAACAACGACCAGTATTACAATGATGCAACATACAGCGTAATGTATGTTGATTCACACGACTATGCTCCTGAACAGCCGGATGAAACAACTCGTTTCACAGGCGGTACACAGACATGGGCAGAGAATATGGATCTTATGTTCACATTCCGTGGTATTCCTTGCGTATACTATGGTTCAGAAGTTGAGTTCAAGAAGGGTGAGCTTATTGATAAGGGTACACTTATTTCTCTTGAAAACTCAGGTCGTGCATACTTCGGTGATTATCTTGAGGGTACTGTAAAAGCTACTGACTTCAGTGAGTACACAGCATCAGGCACTGTTGCTGATACTCTTGCAAGCCCGCTCAGTAAGCACCTTTCAAAGGTTAATGCTATTCGTCGTGCTATCCCCGCTCTCCAGAAGGGACAGTACACAGCATCAAGCACATATGTAACAGGTGGCGATATGTCTTATGTTCGCCGTTATACTGACGACAACACAGACAGCCTTGCACTCGTTTCAATTTCTTCAGGTGCAACATTCAAGAACATTCCTAACGGCAAGTATGTTGACGCTGTTACAGGTGATGTTAAGTACGTTACTGACGGTACACTTACAGTTCCGGAACTTGCTAAGGCTAACATGAGAGTTTATGTATGCTGCGCAAGCGGATTTACAGGTATCGACGGTCAGATCGGCGGAGATTCTGCTTACGCTAAATAATGCGGAATATTCCACACTCAACACGATTCTGATTCTGTAATCAAAATTAATTACGGCACTCCGAGTAAAATCGGGGTGCCGTTTTTTAATTGTTATTTTATTTGTTCGTAATATTTTAAAAAATATGCTTATAATAAAAGTGTATCCGAAGTGTTATGTCAGCATAAAAATGCTTGACAAAAAATCTTTTGAACGAAAATACAAATATTCCACGCTTAAATATTTCCATGATATTCTCGGTATAGAATAACAATCGGGTAGCAGAAGTTTACATTCAGTAAATCTGTTACCCGATTGTTCTCTTATATTTTTTATTGTTATAATCTGCACTCAAAAATTTCGTTGGTGTCGGAAAACCCATGTGATTTATACCATTCTGCCGAATTTTCGCTTGGCCATGCAAAGACAAGTTCGCAGTTGATTGACGAAAGGTAGTTCTTTACATAATCAAGCAGTCGAGTGCCGATGCCCTTGCCACGATATTCTTCAAGTGTGAACAACTTTGTGAGATACGCAATAAATTCACGCTTTGCATTCGGGGTGGGAATTGTCGGAATAAGATATACAAACATTGCCGAAAGAATTTTCGCATTCTCATCTTCCGCAACGAAGATTTTATATTCCTTGTTTGTGTATAAAAAGGCAACGAACTCCTCGATAAATACCGATTTTGTTACACCGTCGGTGTTGTGTTCACCGTAAGTTTCGTCGTCCTCAACAGCATGGGTCCATCTCATTTCCGCAAGCTGAACGAAATCTCTGTCCTGAACCTCTCTTATTACCATGCTATCACCTCATCAAATTATTTTCAACTTAAGTATAACACAGATTTCTGCGATTACAAGTATGCAATTCGTCAGTATTCGCTCTCGATTCCACTCATCGCAGTTATTCATTTGGTATTGTTCCTTGGGTATTTTTCTCTTAGTCTTTTTCTATGGGTATTATTAGGCTTCAAATTCTGAAGGGGACGGGTTCAAATTCTGAAGGGGGGAGGTGTAAATTCTGAACCCCATGGGTGTAATATTTGAAGTAGGGGGGTGCAGTATTTTACATGGGGTATGAAGTGATATTCGCAGTGTGTGTCGTTGCAGATTATGAGGTGGCTGAGTTTTCGTTTTTGTAATATTCGACAAGGTTGTCCCTGCCGAAACCGGCGTCATAAAAATTCGGGTTGATCGAGAACAGATAGGACGATGACTGAATCTTGCCGTATTTGCCGACCGTAAAACCGCCCGATTTGGTAATGATTTTTCTTTTGCAAAGGAATTTTATGCTTTCCCTAACGGTGTTGTCGGAGATTGCACAGGCCTCTGCAATGGTGTGTATGGACGGATAACAGGTGTTCGATTCGTCACAGCATTTGAGTATATAGCATAAAACAGCGAACTGTTGCGGTTTTAGGTTGAGGTCAAACACCTCGTTTGGTACTATAAAAAAGTTTGTCATAAAATCGCCTCCGCTTATAAGCTCAAAAGGCGAAAAAATGTATATTTTAATGCATTTTTTGAAAAATTTATCAGAGCTTTTTCTTTATACGGCAAATAATAAAGATAATTTTAGTTACTGTTTTCACAATTCAGTAGGTGATCCGATGAACACTCGCAAGTAACAGTACAGATTTTATGGTGAATTAAATTATATAAATGTCGGAAATTTACCGCTACATTAGAATACACAATTTTCATCACATCATAACATACATATAAAACAAATAATTTCATCAAGGCGGGCGTCCAATGAACGCCCCTACGGCTTGTTTTATGTTTGCACATAAAACAAAGGGCGAACACGGTTCGCCGCTACATTGAATGGTGCAGACGGTGACAATGTTACGCTCGGGCATAATATGTTTTGCATTACAGAAACTATCTTCACGAACAGAGAGCGATTAGCACAAAGCAAATCTCGGGAGTAGCAGTATTGACTGTTTCAAACTGTCTACACGAACAGGGTGCGAGGCACTCGAATGTATAGGGGAATATTAGTACAAAGCAAATCTCGGGAGTCGTAACTTTGGTTATATTAAACTGTCTACACGAACAGGGTGCGAGGCACTCGCATGCTTGACAATTTTAGAGTTGCGATATATAGTATAGTCAAGGGAAGAGATTAACGGCAAACGCCGTAAAAATTGTGGGGTGAGCAGATGAAAATAACACTTAATCCCGACAAAGAAACAGTAAAGACAGTTAAAGAGGGCTTGAAGAGGACAGGCGGTTACTGCCCGTGCAGAATTCAGCGTACAGAGGAATACAAGTGTATGTGCAAGGAATTCAAAGAGCAGATTGCCGATCCTGATTTTGAGGGCTTTTGTCATTGTATGCTTTACTACAAATCTAAAGATTAAAATAACCGAACAGGAGGATTGTTATGGAAATAGAGCTTTACAAAGAAACTTTTGAGCAGGAGGTTTTGCAGTCGGATATCCCTGTGCTTGTAGACTTTTGGGCAACATGGTGCGGTCCGTGCAAGATGATTGCCCCGATTGTGAAAGAAATCGCTGACGAATATGACGGCAAAATTCTTGTCGGCAAGGTTAATGTTGACGAAGAACCCGACCTTACAATGCAGTACAATGTGTCGAGTATCCCGACTCTTATGGTGTTCAAAAACGGTCAGCTTGTCAACAAGGCAGTAGGCTATCGTGAAAAGGATGAAATTCTTAAAATGCTCAAGTAAATATACCGACTATAACACAAAACCGTGTGTACAGAAAAAGTACACACGGTTTTTTTATTTGTCAGATTAAAGTGATTGTGAAAATTCTGAAATCTTATTTTGTATTATCTTTATTGTTTCTTCATTTGAATAAACAATTTCGGAATCAACAAGGCTTGTTGCAAAATCATAAAAGGGTTTTGCAAATCCACATTCATTAAGTTTAAAAACAGAGTGGCTGTTTTTTTCATCGGACAGAAGAAGGAAAAAGTCGTTAATCTGACCGGTCCCGCAATAACGAAGATTCTTCGGTAAATGGAGTTTGTCTTCACGAATAAGATGCAGACTGCTGTGCTTTAAATTTATTGCGGATTTGCAAAGTTCATTCAAGATTTTTATTCGATATTTGGGCGGAATAGGATTGTAGGCAATTTCGGGTATCTCGGTTATTCTGCCCGTCATAAGAAAATTGTCAAGCCCTCGTTCGGTAAAAATTGAAGTTTTTAACATAAAGTTGCGGTATTGCGAAAGACAGCTTTTTGCACGGTCAAATATGACGGGAAAGTTTGGAATGTCCTTTCTCATGCACATTTCAATTAATTCATCACCTATATATGGCGTTACGCATGGTTCGTATTCAATGGTAATCAAATTTGTGTTTGCAATGTCGTAGTGCCGCAAATGCTCAACATAAATACTGCTGTATCCCATAAGCGTGTTGATATCGGCAATCAGAGCATAGGAGTTATTTATTTTTTGTTCAAAGAGTTCTTTGTGAAGTTTGATTATGTTTTTATCCTGAGTTATTACAGCACTTCTTTTGTCATATGAAATCGTAACAAGGCAGTTGTCGGTAACAATAAAATATGGCAGAATGGAGCTGTTTGTTGTTTTATCGTAGTAGTAATAAGCACGGTAATCTGTTTTGCTGAGAAAAATCGGATAAATTTTGTTTATCATGTTTATGTTTGAATAGTAGTTATCATAGGAGTCGTCATAAGGTTTAAGACCGAAAATATGACATACCGACAAACCTGCTATGTCGGTTATACTTTTTAATAAATTGTTAATGGGTGACTTGTCTTCGAAAATATCGCCGTACATATATATGGTGTTATTTTCAACAGCTTCCTGTCGCATTATGGTTTCAATTGCGTTATAGGTGTCGGATTCGCCTTTGATCACAGCAGGATATTCCATATTAAGCGATATTTTAAAACTCCGTTCGATAGGGCAATGCTTAACCTCGAAAATGTTATACAGATTTTCGATAAAATTTGCCGTGCAGATTCTGCTTTTGTACCTGTCTTCGCCTATAATTGCTATCTCATATTCTTTTGTTAAATTAAATTTTTCTTCGGGAGAAAGACAGAGCGAAGCACAGATAAGTTCAAGTTCCTCCATGGTGGGCAGTTTTTGACCGCTCTTAATACGCTGGAGTTTTGTCCGTTCAATACCCGTAATTTTGCTCAATCTGTATATAGTTGTATCCCCGACAGCTCTTTGAAATTTTTCACAAAACGACATAATCATCACCACAATCAGCTATAGTACCTATAATAATAATAGTAATAATAAGGTGTGTTTATTATTACATAAAATATAATTACTGTCTGTACTTTTGATATAACTATTATACTACAAACAAAATAGCAGGTCAATGTAACTTGCGGTAAAAAATATGTCAAAAAAACACGAAAAATATGTTCTTATTTACTGCACACAAAATTGCACATATTGAGATAGTGAATTTTTATATGTAAAATATTTGATAAAGGAATTAATGAGAGGGGGAATATTTTTGGGTACGATAAAAGGACAGAAAAAAAGCAACCGAACCGTCATAATAAAAAACGGCTCGGTTAATCGTCGTCAAAGATATTTTAGTGCTTCCGAAGTCTTTCAAGCTCTTTGTCAATTATCATTGCAACAAGTTCTTTTCCATGAGAATCAAGCTTTTTGAATTTGTTGTAAATTATATCATACTCCTCTTCATCCTGTGCTGATTTTCGGTCAAGTGAAACATTGCAAAGGTCGTTAACGGTAAGATTAAAATAATCGGCTATTTTAATAAGTGAATCAACGGATACTCCTTTTTTACTTTTTAATGAATCATTTAAGGTGGTGGCCGCAATTCCGATTTTTTCTGCAAGCTGGCGAATTGACATATTATTTTTTGTCAAAAGGAACCTGATATTTGAAGAAGAAATTTGTGCATAATCAGTTGTGTTCATGGCATAACCTCCTTTTCTCATAATTATAGCCGTTTATCTGTCTATAATCAATTACAAAATAGAAATTGTATGGCAAGTTTTTTGTTTGATATTGACAATAAACACGAAATCGTATAAAATTAAGTAGTAAATAAACGAAAATTCGGGCGGTGATATAATGAATTGCGTTTTTCCATTAATAAAAAAGGCTATTGAAGAAGGAAATATCACTGTTGATGACATTGCAAAAAGTGTTGGCGAAGATGTTGTGATTATAAAGGAAAAGCTATGCGGTAAAGAGGATTTTATTATCAATGAAGCAATGACCATAAATGTGGAGCTGTTTCCGGATATTCCTTTTAAAACTTTATTTTCACATTATAAAAACGATTAGTTATCAGGTATTTTTGCAGAATCGTGCTGTTTGTCCGAAAAATAGGTCGTCTGTCGGTTTTTGGGGAAGCTTGCTGAAATTCTGCTAATATATAATCAAACCAGCGGAAATAACCGCACAAACAGGAGGAGTAAAAAATGATCTCAAAAACAAAAAGCAAAAAAAGCTTTGCAAAACTCTTGCTTTCATTAGCGTGCGTTCTGTGTATGGCATTTTCGGTTGTTATTCCGGTTAATGCCGAAGCAGCCAACGCAAGTGTAACAAAAGTAAGCGAAAGTCTTGTTCAGGTAAGAATGATTTACAAGAAAGACAGTCGTGATAAGGGTACACCTATTCAGGGCGGTACAGGTTTTCTTATCAACGGCAACACAGTTCTCACATGCGCTCATGTTGTTGATGTAAATGACGATGTTAAGGCAATTTGTAAAGATATTTTCGGTTCAAATTACAGCATTGACAACCTGAGCCTTGAAGTTGTTGTTTCAGGTGATGTAACAATCCCTGTTAAGGTTAAGAAGGAAAGTCAGGAAATGGACTTTGCAATTGTAAACCTTACCGAGATGATGAACAGAAGAACACCCGCTGTTCTCGGCGACAGCGACAGTGTTGACAAAACACAGGTTGTTTATGCTCTCGGTTTCCCTGCAGCAGTTGCAGAGCTTCAGAACAAAAATACATACACAAGCGATGATGTAACAATCACAAGCGGTGAGGTTTCAAAGATTACTTCATCTGACGGTATTGATTATATTCAGCACGGTGCAATTCTTAATAACGGTAACTCGGGCGGTCCTCTTGTAAATGAGAACGGCGAGGTAGTTGGTATCAACAAGGGTACAAAGAGCAACTACTACTATTCCGTAAGCATGAATCAGGTTAAGAATATCCTTGACGAACTCGGCGTTGAGTATCAGAGCGGTACGGGTGCATCTGTAAGCAAAGGTGAAACAGTCGCACCGGAAACAGAGGAACAGCCGGCAACAGAGGCAGTTGCTCCCGCAACAGAGAAACAGGAAGCTACAACAACTGCAGTTGCTTCAACAGATAAGAACGACGACAACGGCGACTCTTCAAAGATGATTATTATTATTGCAATTGCCGCAGTAGCTGTAATTATTATTATCGTAGTAATTATTATTATTGTTTCAGGCAGCAAGAAGAAGTCTAAACCCGTAAGAAATGTTCCGAACGGTCCGACAGGTATGAACAGAGGTCCTTCAGCTTATGGCAACCAGCCTCAGCCAAACAGAGGATCATCACCTTACGGCAATCAGCCGCAGCAGAGCGGTGCTTACAGACCTAATGTACCGAGTCAGGGTGCTGCTCCGACAGTTCCGAACAATGAGGGTGCAGGTCAGACAACCGTTCTCAACGAAGGTGCAGGCGAAACAACAGTTCTCGGTTATCAGCCGACAGGCGCTGTTCTCGTGAGAACTTCAACAAACGAGAGAATCAGCATCAACAAGCCCGAATTTGTAATCGGTAAGGAAAGAAGAAGAGTTGACTATTGCATCAGCAATAACAATTCTGTCAGCAGAGCACATGCAAAGATTAAGGCTCGTGCAGGCAAGTTCTTTATTTCAGACCTTGGTTCAACTAACTGCACTTATGTAAACGGAAACAAGCTTACTCCGAATCAGGAAGTTGCTCTTAGCAACGGTGACAAGATTAAGATTTCTGATGAAGAGTTCCAGTTTATGGGCTGATTAAGCAGGTATTAATATGAATTATTTAACAGCAGTACATACAGATGTAGGAATCAGGAAGAAAACAAATCAGGATTCGGCTCTTGTTATGGAGGCAACAACCGACAAGGGAAATGTATTATTGACTGTTGTTTGTGACGGTATGGGCGGCCTTGCTAAAGGTGAGGTCGCCAGTGCTGCCGTTATAGATGCGTTCAGTAAATGGTTTGAAAATGATCTTCCGAAAATTGTAGGTTCACCCGATATGAAAGATATGATTTTCCGTTCATGGGAAAAGATTGTTTTTGATATGAACAGAAATATTTCTTCTTTTGGAAAAAGAACGGGAATAAGTCTTGGTACTACCGTTGTTGCCTGTCTGTTTGCAGGCAATGAATATTATATCGTAAATATAGGTGATTCAAGAGCGTATTGTTTCAGCGACAGAACATATCAGCTGACCAAAGACCAGTCGTATGTTCAGCGGGAAATTGATATGGGCAGAATGACGCCCGAAGAGGCTGAAACCTGTCCGAAAAGAAATGTTCTTTTACAATGCATAGGTGCAAGCGAATACATTGAACCCGCATTCTATAACGGCAGTATGGTGTCGGGTCAGATATTTATGCTTTGCTCCGACGGATTCAGACATGTTATCACCGATGAAGAAATGTATGAAAGACTTAATCCGTTTGTGCTTAACAATGAACAGCAGATGAAAGATAATGCAGTTTATCTTACCGAGCTTGATAAATACAGAAGAGAACAGGACAACATTACGGTTGTTTTAGTAAGGGTAGAGTGAGAGTATGCTTGAGATTGGTTCCGTAATCGACGGAAAATATAAAATACTTAATGTAGTTGGCAAAGGCGGTATGAGCGTTGTTTACCTTGCCATGAATGAAAGGGCAAACAAACAATGGGCAATCAAAGAAGTTCGTAAAGACGGTATGCAGAGCTTTGAGGTTGTAAAGCAAAACCTCGTTGCTGAAACCGATTTGTTGAAAAAACTTAATCATCCGCATTTGCCAAGTATTATTGATGTTATCGACTGTGACGATACATTCCTTATCGTTATGGATTATATCGAGGGTAATCCGCTCAGCAAGGCTCTTGAAACGAGCGGAGCTCAAAATCAGGACGATGTTATTGAGTGGGCAAAACAGCTGTGCGATGTTCTTGGATATCTTCATTCAAGAAAGCCCCCGATTATTTACCGTGATATGAAACCGTCAAATGTTATGCTCAAGCCGGACGGAAATGTAATGCTCATTGATTTTGGTACGGCACGAGAGTTTAAGTACTCAAGTGTTGCCGACACAACCTGTCTTGGTACACAGGGATATGCCGCACCCGAGCAGTTCGGCGGTCACGGACAAACCGATGCGAGAACGGATATCTATTGTCTCGGCGCTACTATGTATCACCTTGTAACAGGACATAATCCTGCAACACCTCCGTATGAGATGTACCCGATTCGCCAATGGAATCCGATGCTTTCGTCAGGTCTTGAAGAAATTATTCTCAAGTGTACGCAGAGAAATCCCGAGGACAGATATCAGTCCTGTGCAGAGCTTTTGTATGCTCTCGACCACTACAAGGATCTTGATATTGAAAATAAAAAGGTTCAGTCGTTTAAGTGGAAAACCTTCCTTGCCTCATTTATTATGACGATTGTTATGCTTGTCGGTACAATCGGATTCAGTGCCGGTCTTACGGTTCAGACTTCATCAACTTATGAGAGTTATATTGCAAACGGCGACAGTGCGGTAAGTCAGGATGCGGCTGAAAAATATTATTTGGATGCTATAAATGTTGATCCTGCAAATCCGTTGGCATATCAAAAACTTCTTGAAAGATGTACCTCTGACTCGAAACTTTCCGAAGATGAGTACAACACCATTAAAGATGCGATATATGAACACGAGGACGAACTCAAATCAAAGTATCCGTCGGAATATGCCGATAATGTTGCATATAAACTCGGTCAGGCATTGTACTTTTCATATGTGCCGTCATCACAGAAATCTGAAAGTGAGAACTTTAGTATGGCAGGCATAACGGTTTCTCAAAGATGGCTTGATATTGCACAGAAAATGGGTAGTACCGAACAGATAAAGCACAGGGCGGAACTTTTGAGTTCGATGTCAAAGGCATATCAGAATATGTCGGGCAAATCTCTTGAGGGCGATCCCGTTGAAGAAGTTAAGGAGTATTGGAACAATCTTGTTGAGATTGCGTCCCCAAATATTGCCAAAGACGAAAACAACCAGATTGCACTTTTGATTTACAGAAATGTTACTTCGCAAATATATACAAAGTATTATTGGTTTATAAAAAACAGTCTTGCAACTGCTAAGGATATAAGCAACGAACTTGATAATATTGAAAAGTATGTTAATGAAATCAAAGTAGCTGTTCCGGATGATGAGGAACTTCAAATTCTTGTTAATGAATGTCTCGGTAACATTGAAAATACAAGAAGTTTGGATAATTCGGGGGTGAAATAATGGACTTAATTTCGATTTTTAGGATTTGTTTTTACGTATGCCTTGCGTTTACGATTTTGTTTTTCATTATTTCAGTCGTTCTGTTTTTCCTGTTTGATATCAAAACAATTTTTAATATCAGAACAGGTCGTGCAAAGCAGAAAACAATCAAAGAAATGCAGGCGGCAAATAATTCAACGGGCAGACTTCGTGTTGACGGAAAGACGCTTACTTCACAGCTTTCAAAAAATGACAAAAAGAATATCAAGAAGAAGAGGGAAAATATTATCGTTCCGCCACAGACGGAGCCTGTTAAAGAACAGTATGTAAATCAGAGCAAGACGCCTTACGGCGACGGTTCGGAAAATACAACGGTTCTTCCGCAGGACGCAGAGCCGACAGCCGTTCTTTCACAGCCTGATATTCAAAGCTATGATCCGGGCGCACAGACAACGCAACAGCTTTCCGAAAGCGATATGAATAATATAGGTTACGACAATTCTTTTGCATATGACAATGTGCAGAATGTGAATTTTCAGATTGTCAAAAAACTTGTGGTTATTCATACCGATGAAATTATTAACTGATAATAATTAGAAGCTCAACAGCAGTTTTCTGCTGTTGAGAATTCGCATATTTTGAGGTGAACTACTTGAAAAGTGATATAAACAAGTTTAAGGCGGTATTGGTTTTGCTTACTGTTTCACCGCTTTCGCTATTAATTCTTCTTTTCCTCAGTTTTGAGGGAGATTCGGTAAACATTCCCTTAATTTGCATTACAGAGGTTATTTTTTGGGGATGTATGGTTGCAGGCTATGCTTTGCTTGCAATGATTAATAAAAGCCGAAAGTCAAAAATAAAAGGCAAGCAGACACTTAAAAAGACAAAACCGGGTGTTATCTGTTTTTTCTCAAACAGATTTGCCATTGTTTTTGATATGATTATGGGACTTTCGTTTGTGCTGACGATTATATTTTGGATATTTCCTGTTTTGAACTGTGCTGTGATAGAAACTTTCGCAGTATTTCTCTTTTCTCTGCATATGCACAGTATCTTTAACGGGGTGAATTATAAATATATAAAGAGTATATCTGACAAAAAAGAAGGAGAGTAAACAATGGAATTGAATTTTTCAAAAAAGACCAGAAAAATCGTTGCGTCATTGCTTGCTGTGGCAATCCTCCTCGGAGTTCTGCCCGTTAGCGGCTTGACAGGCAATTCTTCGGGTGCTGAAGGAAACAATGGTTCTGCAAACACAATTTTTGTCAAATCAGATCATCAGCCCGTGCTTTTTGACAGCAACGGCAATGTGAAATCGGTATTGACAAAAAAAGACGGAACAGAAAATGTTTATACTGCAACACCTGAAAACGGTGACAAAATTGGTGTTTTTAAAGATAAAGGCTTTGGAACAGGTAAGTCAATCGTTTTCTTTAAGAGTAATGAATGGAATGCTCCATGTGTGTACCTTTGGCAAGGTGAAGTTAATAACGGTGGCTTTACTGATACTAAGATGACAAAACTTTCTGATGGTATCTATTATTCTGTTTATCCGTCAAATACGTATAAGCAAGCTGTTTTTAATAATGGTAACAATAATGAGAAAACAGGTGATTTGTCTTTAGTTGATTTCGGTGTGTATGTGCATAACAGTGACGGCAGTATCTCTAATGAATCATCTGCCGAGTATTTCAACTGTGTTGACTACAAGGAATCAAATAATGTTTATGAATTTACCGCTGACTCAAATACTTGGAAAGAGGCTAATGTTAACAAGCCTACTCCAAATGTAACTATCAGCGGAAATGGTAAAGACGAAGTAAAGGTTATTGAAAAAGGCGCTGGAAAAGATGTTAGCTACACATATTATTCAAATCAAAAAGTAGTTGCAAATGCTTCTAATGTAACGGGCTTTACTGCAAGCAAAGTAGAGTATTCAAATAATGTTTACAGCGTTACCTATACAAGCAATGAATACAACTTTATTTCATACGAATTTACAAGCGGTACAGTTAGTTTTGAAGAACTTGATGCTTTGACTGTAACAGGTGAATGGAAAGTATATGACGGTGACAAAGAAATTTCTGATGATATAGTTGTCAGAGACGGTAAAGAGAATGTTACTGCTAAATATACAGTAACTTCGGCTGAATATCAGGGCAACCAAATTTCAGAAAAAGATTTGACTAATTTGACTATTGCTTTGAGATTTAACGGTAACGATTATACTAACGGCAGTGTAATTGCGAAAGAAAATTTAAAGGCTGAAAATAATACATTATCAGGCACAGCTACATATAATGAACAGACTGTAAGTTTAGTTGAATATAAGTTCAATTGTGTTGAATCAAAGGGCGTTGATTTAACAACCAATTCTAAAGGCACAATAATTGTAGAAAAGAATGGTGAATCTCATATCTATTCATCTCCTGATGAGGCAGTCTTAGAGATAGAAAAAGTTGGTGAGGCTAGTGATTATGCTGTGTCGTCAAAAAATAAAGTCATTAAAGTGACACAGGATGAAGAAAATAAAAATATATTCACAATTAAAGGCATAAGCGGATTAGGTGAAGATACAGCCGAGCTGGAAGCTTCATATGTTGTATACGGAAAAACTATCACCAAATCTTACACACTACATTATAAAAATAAAATTGCTTTCACAGGTATGAAATATACCACGAAAGATGAGAGTGACGGTACATATAAAACATATCCGTTTGTAAAAGAAGGTACAACTGTAAGAGCACAGTTTAGTTTTAATGTTTCTGAACAGCAACTTATTGATAAGATTGAATGTGTTTCTGCTCCTGACGGTGTAGATAAGGATGCACTTACTAATACAAAGACTGATAAGGGCATATGGTATAAAGATATTACAAAACCCGGCACATATGAGTTCGTTATCTATGATAAGTGCGGCAACACCTTAAAGGAAACAATAACTCCGGAAAATTTGAAAATAGATGACAAAAAACCGACTGTTAACAGAATCACATTCAAATCCGTTGAAACCGGTAGCGATAAAGTTTTAAAATTCCTTACATTTGGCATTTACTCTAAAAATGAAATAGAGGTTACAGTTAATGTAGAGGATGAGGGACTGTATTCTTCGGGTATTTCAGAAATCGAACTCTATAACGGAAAAAAAGAGATTAAATCCACCGCTGTTGATTATGCTAACGGTAATGCTACTTTTACACTTGAAAAAATAGATGATATTTATAATCTTGAGATAAAAGCCATTGATAATGTGGGTCATGATAGTGAAGTAGTTGGTGTTTCTGATATTTCTGTTTTTGAAGAAGTAGAGAAAGATCAGTATGTTCAGCATGAGGTTAGTAAGAATTCAGAAGGTAAGTTTGAAATTGTTTCAACAGGTAAAGCGGCATATGTAGAAGAACCGTCATTTACGCCTGATAAAACATCTGACAATAATGACAATAATGATTACTATTCGTGTGACGGTTGTTTTTCATTTGAGGTTAAGGATGATTTATCAGGTATAAAATCAGTAAAGGCATATCTTGACGGTAACGAGGTTCAGCTTGTTCGTACTGACGAAAAATCGGAAAAGACAGCTACATTTGATGAGGCATATTTTGATAAAGAAGCAGAAGGCATCAAAAGCACAGTAAAAAGTGCATCTTTCAAATATACCGCAACAGAACTTAAAGACGGAAAGCACACATTTTATGCTCGGGTAGAGAATAACAGCGGTATTGTAACAGAATCTGCAGATAAAAGAATTTTTATTGATAAAACCGTACCTGAAGTAAAGAAATTTCGTTTTGAAGACGGTTTAAATGCCGACGACAAAATTCTTTCGTTCCTTACTTTTGGTATTTATCATAATGATAAAATAAAAGTTACAGTATCTGCGACTGATGAAACGGTTAATGGTGTAGCTACAGGGGTTAAAGCTATTACTCTCTATAACGGTGCTAAAGAAATAGAAACAAAAGATAACTTAAAAAACGGAGAGGCTACATTTATTCTTAACTGTGATTCTAAATCATATAAGCTTTCTGCTACAGCGACAGATAATGTTGGCAATATCTCAAAGTATTGGACATTTAACGGTGTTGATGTTATTAGCTTTGAAACAGGCAGAAACTTTGATAATATTTCATCATATGATAAAGCCCCAACATGGGATAATTTTGAAGTAGTTGCTACAAATAAGAAACCTGAAGTAAAAATTAATGATGATGATATTACACCTCTTGAAAACACATATAAATATACCGATACAAATGATAACAATAAAATGTATTTTTCATCGGGTGCGAATATTAAATTTACAGTAGAAGATAAAATTTCAGGTATCAAAAATGTTGAGGTTTATCTTGACGGTAAAGATAAATCAGGTACACGACTTGACGTAACAACGGAATCTAAAAATGATCCTGCAAGTTATGATCAGCTTAAAGATAAAACAAAATCAGATACATTTTATTTTAGCACGGGGGATCTTTCTGAAGGCGAACATACAATTTATATTTATGCACAGAACAACAGTGGTAATAATTTGAACGGTGGTTATGTTTCAAAGACATTTTATGTTGATAAAACTCCGTCAGAAATTACAGGATTTACCTTTAGCGCTAATAAAAGTGTCCCGAATAAGTTGCTGTCATTCCTTACCTTTGGTATTTATCGTAATGATTCTATCAATGTTGAGGTAACCGCATCAGATAATGCTTCAGGTGTTGGCTCTATTATGCTTTATGGAGATGGAGAGCCGAAGACTGTGAATATTAAGAATGGTGATAATTCAGCTGTATTTACATTAAAAAAATCAGCTACCGCATACAAAATTTATGCTAGCACAACTGATAATGTGGGTAATGCTAATGGATACTATACATTCAAAACAGAAAATTATGGTAATGAATACAGAAAAGATAATGAAACATTTAATGATAAGAATTTAATTTATCGTGACGAAGAAGATGAGGTGAAAAATTACTTAACAGAAATCGTATCTTCTGACCAAAAACCGGTAATTAAAGACTTTAAGTTATCTGCGACAAATGGACTTGATGCAGTAAATCTGAATGGAAACAATTGGTATTCGAGTGATGTAAATACTAATTTCACGGTTGACGGTGGATTGTCAGGAATTAATTCTGTGAAATTGTTTGTTGATACATATGAGGAAAATGCGAAAATAAATGAATTTCCTCAGGATAATAACAATGGAGCAGATAAAGAAATTAGTATGGTTACAAGTAATGAGTCTGATTCCAATAATTCTACAGGCTCTTCTTCAGCAGTATTTGGTCATTTAAATGATAGTTATTTTACAGCACCAGCACGAAAAGGAAAAATTACTGAAGCTGAATTTATTTATCTAACAAATCCAAAAAGAGAACTGTCAGAGGGCAAACATACAATCACCATATTTGTAAGAAGTAATAACTATGAATTTAGTTATGTGCAAAAAACTTTCTATGTTGACAGATCTACACCTAAAGTAACAAAGTTTGAATTCAGTCCTACAGTTACTAACAACAGTAATAATGAACCTGTTGAAAATAAAAACGCCTATGGTTACTATGTCAACCAGCAAACAAAGGTTACTGTAACTGCAGACGATGAAACGGATGTTAAACCCGTATCAGGTGTTAAAGAAATTTTCTACAAGGCTGTTGATTTTAACGGTAAGACAATACTGAACGAAAGCAAATCTGTAAACAGCAACAACTCAATTTCATTTGATGTAGAACCTAACTTCAAGGGTTATATCTATGCATATGCAGTTGATATTGTTTACAATGGCAGCGAAGATGCCAAATATAGTGGCAAAGTAGCTGTTAAAGCTGAGTCCCACCCTGACGGATTAGTTGTTGAAAACGGTGAAATGCATGCCGAATCATCGGGCATTACAGCAACGCTTCCGAACAGCAGTTATTCAGCAAACGGTAATTCTCTTTACAGCGGTGACATTACAATTCCTGTAACTGTTACTGACTCTTACTCAGGTATTAAGCAGATTGAATATTCTGTTAAATCTAATTACGATACACAGAATAATCAGTCACAGACCGTTGATATAGCTAATTCAGTTAGCGGTTCGAGTGTTGGCGGTTGGTCTTTTGATGAGAAAGATAATAACCTTGTAACGCAGATGAGCAGAAACATTACTGTTAAAAACAACAGTAACGATATCGTTCTTACTGTTAAACTTACCGACAGAGCAGGCAATGAAACTAAAATTGAAAAGAAGTTCAGCATTGACAAGACTAAGCCTGTTATTGATGTTAAGTATGACAACAACGAGCATACTACATACGGCGGAAATGATTATTACAAGGCTGACAGGACGGCTACCGTAACTGTTACAGAGCGTAACTTTGACGAGTCGCTTGTTGAGGCGGCAATTATGAGAAACGGCGGCAGATACACAACAATCGGCGGTTGGACTCACAACAACAATACCGCAGATCCCGACAAGTCAACTCATGTTGCTAAGATTGTTTACAACACAGACGGCGACTTTACATTTGACATTGCCGTTAAGGACAAGGCTATGAATTCTGCCGACAAGTTTACTCAGCAGAAGTTCACGGTTGACAAGACTGCTCCTGTAATTGACGTTTCATTTGACAATAACTCTGCAAAGAACGGCAACTACTACAAGGCTGACCGTACTGCTACTATCAAGATTACGGAACATAACTTCAACAGCGGAAGTCAGTATGTAAACATTCCCGTAACTGCAGAGGGTACAACTGCTCCGTCAGTTGTAGGTTGGTCAGGTTCAGGCGATGACCACAATGCAACAGTTTCGTTCAACAAGGACGGCAAGTATTCATTTACTGTTGACTATACCGACCTTGCAGGTAACAAGGCTGTTCAGAAAAAGGTTGATTCGTTCTATATCGACAAAACCGCTCCCGAAGTTGAAATCACAGGTGTTGCAGATCATCAGGCTTATAACGGCACGGTTGCTCCTGTTGTTACATACAGGGACGATAACTTTACCGATGATCACGATTTTAAATTTACAAGAATCGATATTAACAACAAGAGTGACGATACTTCTAAGTTCGATTACGATACCGACGGCAACGGCGTGACAGAATTTATTTATAAGTACAGAGATTTTGCCGAGGTTCTTGAAAATGACGGTATTTATAACTTTACCGTTGAGCTAAGCGATAAGGCAGGCAACAGCACATCAAAGAGTGTTACATTCTCTGTAAACAGATTCGGCTCAACATTTAAAGCATCCGATGAGTCGAAAAAGCTCATTAACAATGGTTACACAAATGCCGAGCAGGATATCGTGATTGAAGAAATCAATGTTACTCCGCTTACAAAGCACAGCGTAACACTTGCCAAGAGCGGCGGAAATAGTACAGAACTTGTTGAAAATACCGATTACACATTTACTTCAAGCAACAACGGCAATGAGTGGTGCAAGAGTGTTTATACCGTAAACAAGAAGAACTTCTCTGACGAGGCTGCATATACAGTTACAATTATGTCGGTTGATAAGGCTAAGAACACAAATAACAACCGTATGGCAGATTCTTCTCTCAGCACAGAACAGAAAAATAAGCGTGAATGTGCAATTTCATTTGTTGTTGATAAGACAAGCCCTCTCGTAAGTATTACGGGTATCAAGGATAATGAGCTTTACAAGGAAGCAAGCAAAAAGGTTAAAATTGTTTGTGAGGACGATAATCTTGATAAGAGCAAGCTGGTTGTAACTCTTGATAACAAAAAGCTTGCCGAGGGTGAGGATTACACGATTGTTGATGATAAGGACGGTTCTATTGCAGGTATGCTTACCGCAGAAATTGTTCTTAAAGCAGAAACAGGCGGTATTAAAGAAAATCTTAAGGTTACAATCGGTGACCTTGCAGGAAATACGGGTGAAAAGAGTGTTGATAACTTCATTCTTTCCGCTAATATATTCCAGAGATTCTTTGCAAATCCCGTACTGGTAATTTGTACTTTTGCAGGTCTTGCACTTGTTATTGCGGCAGTAATCTTCTTTGTTGCAAAGAAAAGAAAAAAGGCTGAATAAAGTCAGAAAATATTTTTAATGATTCGGGCGTATCCTCTTTTCGGGATATGCCCGAAAAAGAAAGGTGGGTAAGATATGCTTTTCGGCGGTGATATCGTAAATGATACTTACAGTATTGTTGAAGAAATCGGCAGCGGCGGTATGGGAGTGGTGTATCTTGCCTATCACCTCAGACTGGAAAAATATGTTGTTATGAAAAAAATCAAGAACAGAAATCTTGATTCTTCCTTTCTGCGAAATGAAGTGGATATTCTCAAAAAACTTCATCATCCGTATCTTCCGCAGGTATATGACATCATCGAATACGAATGTGATTTTTATACGGTTATTGATTATATTGACGGCAAGGACCTTGAACATTTTATCAATGACGGTTATGTGTTTACGGAAAGTCAGTTAATCAAGTGGCTCCGACAGCTTTGTGAGGTGCTTGACTATTTGCATTGCAATAATCCTCCGATTATCCATACGGACATTAAACCCGCAAATATAATTGTGAGGGATAACGGCGACATTTGCTTAATTGACTTTGGCATTTCATTGAGTGCCGATGACGCTGTAAAGGGTTACAGCAAAAATTATTCATCACCCGAGCAGTATATGAATGTGATGAATATATTGAACGGAACTCCGGAATTCAACGCTCCGCTTGACGGACGGACAGACATTTACAGCCTTGGTGCTGCTTATTATCATCTTATGACAGGGTGTATTCCCGATATTGAGGACGAAACACTTCCGCCTCTTGAAGAATACGAACTTCCGTATTCTCAGCCGTTTGTTTCGATAATAAGCAAGGCTATGAAGTGGGACATAAAGAAACGCTATAAATCTGCGGCAAAAATGCTTTCGGCTGTTGACAATATCAAAAAACAGGATGAGCGTTATAAGAGATACATATTATTGCAGGTTTTGTCTTCGGTTGTTTCGGGAATTATGATAGTTTCCGGCGTGCTTATGTTTGTGTTCGGTAATTATGAAATTGCAGGTACCGAGCTTGCAGGGCAGTATGATTTGTTTGTTTCATATTGTGATAAAGGCGACACGGTTAATGCTGAACGGCTCGGAACGGATTTGCTGAATAATTCAAAATATCGCAGTGTTATGACCGATAAAACAACGGCTGAAATTCTCCGTTATATGGGCGACTGTTATTTTGATGAGGGCGATTTTGCCAATGCTGTTGAAAATTATAAGTCGGCATATGAAATCGCTGACGATGACAATGCCGAAGTTTGCTTGAGAGATTACGCAATTGCCCTTGTAAAAGGTAAAAGATTTTCAGTGGCTCAGAGCGTTATTTCTATGGCAGAGGAAAAATTTCCGAATTCATCTGTTAATAAATTACTTCAGGCGGAAATTGAATATGAAAACGGCAATTTGGAAAATTCTTTAAATTATGCAAATGAATGTCTTAACACCGAATCGAACGGCGATAACGCATTTGCCGCGTTTTTGCTCAAAGGCGATATTTATACGGACAAAAATCAATACGGCGACGCCGTATCAAGCTATGAGAGTGCAAGGCGTATTGATGAGAATTTAAGTGTCTTGAGAAAACTCGGACAGGCATATCTCGGAATGGGTTCGCTTGGTTCGGGAATGGAAAACAGCGGTCTGCAAAAAGCAAAAGAATGTTATTCAACCATTCGTGACAGATATTATCTTTCCGCAGAGGACGGAATAAATTATTCACAGGCATACAGCCTTTCGGGAGATTTGTCGGGGGCAAGAGGTTTGCTTGATGACCTTGCAATAACTTATCCCGATGACTGTAGGGTATATATGCAGTTGGCAATTGTCAGCGATAAGCAAAATGATACTCAAAGCAGAGTGTATTGCGAAAAAGCAAGAGCTTTGTATAAGGAATCAAGCGACAGCGTTAAGCAAAATGTCGACGGTAACAGATTGAATGAAATTAAAAATTTGTACAGACGATTTTTTGGAAGTGTGTGGTAAAAGGAGTGTTTGTATGCTGTTAGTTTTTGGCATAGCACTTGTTATTGCCGGCATAGTTCTGTTGGCAGTGACTCAGATTGTTCTTTGGAAAAAAATAAAAAAGTTTAATGAGAAATGGGAGGACGAGCAGAATGAAATGTCCTAATTGCAGGTGTATTGTTCCGAATAATGTAAGCAGATGCACATATTGCGGATATGACTTTATGTCGGGAAGTGCCAAAACTTTGACGATTGAAGAAGCATATAAATTTAAAACATACGATTATGATTACAACTGTGATAATTATGCAGATGAATTTTATGCATACGATGATTATTATAATTGTGAAAACTATAAAACAGAAAATGCGTCTGCGTACAGACGGGAAACTGATGATAACAGTCCGATTATGTTAATTTCTGCACTTATGCTCCTTGTGGCGACATTGTTGCTGTTGAGTGTTGTTGCAATTATTATTTGACGGCAGAGGGGAATTTGAGAATGAACAAGAAAACTATGCTTTTGATTATACCTGCAATAGCTTTGCTTGCCTGTTGTATTGTGGCAATATGCGTTATATGTATTCCGTCAAGCTACGAGGTTTATACGAAACAAATTCAAACGGCGGAGAAATATCTTGCAGACAAAGATTATGACGGCGCTATAAAATATTACGAAATGGCAAAGGCAACCGATGAAACTCAGGAAGAACCTTATCTTAAACTTGCAATGATTTATTATGAAAACAAAAATGATATGGAAAAGGCTGTTGCAATTCTTAACGAAGGTTACGAGAAAACAAAATCCGAACAGATTAAAAACGCACTTGCGGTTTATCTCGGTTCGGCGGAAGGCACTACTGTTTCATCGGGAAAAACGGATTATAATTCAAATCCCGTAAATATTACCTTGCTGAATATGTTTGGACAATATAATTACGAGCAGTACAGTAAAAACTATACCGTTGTGTCGGATAATTTCAGCGACGGTGTTTATACGGTAAGATACAACGGTATCGGCGCAGAATTTTCTTACAGCAACGATTCGACTAAGGCTGTTGACGACAAAGCGATGAAACCGTTTTCTTACTCATTCCCGACAGAAATTAAGGTGGATAAGATTTCGGATATCATTACTCTTCCGCCACAGGGAATGAAAATTGATGAGTTGAAAAAATCGGCAGGTATTACAAATGCTGTTGCAAAGTACGATAATACGCTGAAGAAAAATATTATTACTTTCAGCTGTGAAAAATGTACGGTGTCTGTAGAAACGGACAAGAACGGTACAATAACGGCTAACACTTCTTATATTACCGTAAATCCCGAAACAGTTGCAGCAGTTGCTCGGAAATCCAAGGTTAGCGGTAAGGTTATCAGTGTTACAACAGCAGATATTGTAAGCAGTGCAGAAGTGGTTGTCAGAAAAGGTAAGGACTCAAAGGACGGTGAAGGTGCCGCCGAGGTGTCAATTGACAGCGGAAATTACAGCGTTGAACTTGAAACAGGTGATTATACATTTGAGGTTTCGGCATCGGGTTATAAAAAAGAATATTTCAATGTTTATGTAAGCGGAGCGGATCAGGAAAAAGATTTCAGTATTTCTCCGTCACTTGCAGAGGGTGAAATAAGAATTGTACTTGAATGGGGTGCAACACCAAGCGACCTTGATTCTCATCTTGAGGGTACAACTAAAAACGGTGACGAAGTCAGCATTTATTGGATGAATCCTGTTGCAACCTCCGGAGCAAAAACTATTGCACAGCTTGATGTTGATGACAGGGACGGATACGGTCCTGAAACTATAACACTTTCCGAGCTTGACGGTACATACCAATACAGGGTTCACAGATTTTCTTCAAGCGGTTCGCTTGCCATGTCGGGTGCGGTTGTAAAGGTGTATTCCGGTTCGTCAGAACCGATAACAATTTCAGTTCCGTCCGATTGTGATGAATGGTGGGATGTGTTCACCATTGAAAACGGTGAAATCAAAAATATTAACGGAGCAACAAACTGATGATGGTATTAGTAATAGTGTTGACAGTTGCCCTGCTTATTTTGATTGCCGTGGTGATTGTAAAGCTTAATTCTCAAAAAAGCGAGAGGGACAAATACTATACCGCCGCAGGCAATATAATCAAGGAAGAATATCTTAACTACTGCCTTACAAATGATATAAATTCAGATAACAAAGCTGACGCTCCTAACGGTCAGAAAATTATGATATACATAAAAACTTTGAACCGTAAACAAAAGGCACAGTTTGTATTTGATCCCGAAAAAGGTGTAAATATCGGCAGAGATTCCGAGAAAAATAATATTTTTATCAATGAAGCATCGGTTTCTATGAACCATTGCAAAATCTTTTCCGATAATATGAAAGTGTATATATGCGACCTTAATTCATCTAACGGAACAGTTCTTAAAAGAGGTCTGTTCGGAAATTACTTGCTTGAAGGCGGAAGTTCATGTGAGCTTATGTCGGGTGATCGTGTCTGCATAGGCTCGAATGTATTCAAAATTACGCTGTTTTATTATGATATGGTGACTATGTAGCAACGGAGGTTTGTTATGATACTGATAATTTACCGCAGTCAGGTTTGCAGAGAAATTGTTCTCCCGAATGCAGATAATACGGATTATCGTATTTTCATTGACAGCAAGGAATTTAAACTGAAAAAAAGTTTTTATCTTTCTCTTGAAGTAATTGCTCATAAATGGTCAATAACAAACGAAAACGGCGAGTATAAAATTGTAAAAAATCAAACTGAATTTGAAAAAACATCCCTCGGCGGAGGAGATATTGTTTCTATTATCACTCCCGAAAAGGATTCTCTTCGTTGCATTGTCGTTGACGCCGATCCCGTGCTTGCATCTTTTGAAAAGTATTTTATCGGAAACGGGCTTGTTACGGTTGGTAGTGAGGCTGACAATACCGTGCAATGTTCATTTTTGAATTTGATTTCAAAACACCATTGCAGTCTCAGATTTGACGGAGCTGACACTGTTCTTGAAGATACAAGCTCAAACGGAACTTTTGTAAATCATATCAGGGTAGGCGGAAGAAAAGTCCTCGGTTTCGGAGAAATAATAGATGTTTTCGGTCTGAAAATAATTTGTTTCGGAGATATGATTGCGGTGGGCTCGCTGTTTTCAAAATTTTCGGTATCCGACAAAATTGAAAAATTCACCCTTCCGAAAGTTTCATATGATACTGCCCACGCTGTTTCAAATGTGGAAATGTTTAACCGTTCGCCGAGAAATTTCAGAGAGATATGCAGCGAAACGGTTGTTATTGAACCGCCTACAGTTCCGCAGTTTTCAAAAAAGCGTTCTATGCTAAGCGTTATAGGCCCGTCATTTACCATGGCAATTCCTATGGTGCTTGGCTGCGGACTTACCGTGTTCAGCACTACGCTTAACGGTTCGGGTGCAAATGCATTTATGTTTACGGGTATCATCACTTCGGTCGGTTCTGCTCTTATGGGCGGCTTGTGGGCATATTACAATATTAAAGAAACAAAAAAGCGTGAAGCAGAGGACGAATCTGAAAGATTTAACATTTACGGTAATTACCTTATTGAAATTGCCGATTACATTAAGGAAAAATACAGACAAAATTTTGAGGCATTGAACACAATGTATCCGTCTGCGGATATATGCGCAGAGTACACAAGAAACAATCCGGAGCTGTGGTGCAGAAACTTTACCCATAGCGATTTTTTGTTTTGCCGACTCGGAACGGGTGACATTGATTTTCAGGTTGATATTCAAATTCCGAAAGAAAAGTTTTCCGTTACATATGACGGCTTAAAGGATAAACCGGCAATGCTTTATGACAACTTTAAAAAGCTGAACAATGTTCCCGTGGGAATTGATTTGCAGTCAAAAAAATTGTGGGGTATTGCAGGCGGTGAAAATAAAACCGGAGCTTTTGAAATTGTTGACGACATAATTGCACAGATTGCGGCAAACATCAGCTATACGGATGTCAAAATTGCATTTTGTTTTGACGAAAAAGAATTTGAAGATAAAAACAGGTGGGATTATGTTCGTTGGCTGCCGCATGTATGGTCGGAAAATAAAAACACGAGATATTATGCGACAAACAGGCAGGAATGTGCCGATGTATTTTTTGAACTTGCAAATATAATGCGTGTTCGTTGTGAAAATGAGAATAAAGATATATATGCACAGCCGCATTACATTTTATTTGTATCTGATGTAAGCCTGCTCGACGGCGAACTTATTTCAAAATATGTATTTGACAGAGAAAATAACACGGGGCTTACGACTTTTCTTATAACGGATTACTGCCGTAATTTACCTAATGTGTGTGAAAATATAATTCAGAACGACAGTGAATTTTGCGGGTTTTATAATGTTATGAGCCGCTATACAGAGGCTTGCTCCGTTCATTTTGATTCGGTGTCAAGCGAAAAAATGAATATGTTTGCAAAGACTCTGTCGGGAGTTGCCGTAAGAGAAATCAAGGGCGACAACAGCATTGCACAATCACTTGATTTCTTTGAAATGTACGGTGTGCAAAAGCTTGATGATTTTAACATTATTGAGCAATGGCAAAAAAACAGAACTTTCAACACGATGAAAGCTCTTGTGGGCAAAAAGGCAGGCGGAGCTGATTGTTATCTTGATATTCACGAAAAGTATCACGGACCTCACGGACTTATTGCAGGTACAACGGGTTCGGGTAAAAGTGAGCTTATTCAGACATTTATGCTTTCGCTTGCAATCAATTTCAGTCCCGATGATGTTGCCTTTTTTGTAATCGACTTCAAGGGCGGCGGCATGGCAAATCTGTTTGTGGATTTACCGCATATGGCAGGTCAGATTTCTAACCTTTCGGGTAATCAGGTTCGCAGAGCGATGATTTCAATTAAGAGCGAAAACCTTCGCCGTCAGAGAATTTTCGGCGAATACGGTGTGAATAACATAAACAACTACACGAGGTTGTATAAGAGCGGTGAAGCTCCCACACCGATTCCGCACCTTGTTATCATAATTGATGAATTTGCGGAGCTGAAAAAGGAAGAACCCGATTTTATGCGTGAGTTGATCAGTGTTGCACAGGTCGGAAGAAGTCTTGGAGTTCACCTTATTCTTGCAACACAGAAACCGAGCGGTACGGTTGACGATAACATTTGGTCAAATGCAAAATTCAGACTTTGTCTGCGTGTTCAGGACCGACAGGACAGTAACGATATGCTGCACAAGCCGGATGCGGCTTATATTACACAGGCTGGCAGGTGTTATCTTCAGGTCGGCAATGATGAAATATATGAGCTGTTTCAATCCGGTTGGAGCGGTGCACCGTATGACGACAGCAACGAGGGCGGCAAGCAGGAGATTGCAACAATGATTACTCCTACAGGCAAAACCGCCATTGTCGGAAGTCATACAAAAATGAAACGCAAAGAGCAGGAAAAACTGAGGTGGTATCTGTTTCTTTACAGGTGTGCAAGGTCAATTTCAAAAAGTGACGAATTTTTAAAAGAGGCAGACAGCAATCAGGGCGATGTTATTAATTTACTTGCGGATAAGATTATTGAAAATGCAAGGAAGAATAAGTTTAATATCGGAAACGGCAACTCGGATATTAATGCCGTAAAGAATTTTTTAAAGCTGATTCCGAAAGATGTTTCCGACGATACCGAGGCGGTAAAGAAAATTATTTTCTCGGCGTCGCTTAACAATATTAAATTACCCGAGGTTAAGGAAAAAACTCAGCTTGAGGCTGTTGTTGAATACATTGCAAAAACCGCAAAAAGCAACGGATATAGCTTTAAAGCAAGACTGTGGATGCCGTTGCTGAAAGAAGAAATCATTCTTTCCGATATTACAAAAAGCAAGTTCAACGGTTGGAATGAAAGCGATTCGTGGTCGCTTAATGCAGTGACGGGTATTTATGACGATCCGGAAAATCAGGCACAATTGCCGTTGTCGGTTGATTTTGCAAACGGCGGTCATCTTGCCGTTTGCGGTTCTGTAGTTACGGGTAAGAGTACATTTTTACAGACATTGATTTATTCGCTTGCAGTAAAGTATTCTCCGAATGTTGTGAATTTTTACATTCTCGATTTCAGCAGCGGAATGTTGTCGTCATTTGAAAAATTACCGCATACGGGCGGTGTTTTGCGTGAAAATGATGTTGAAAAAATCGGCAAATTTTTCAGTATGATCAAGGGTATTATTGACGAAAGAAAGAAACTGTTTAACGGCGGTAACTATCGTCAGTATGTTAAAGTACACGGAACAAAAATCCCCTCTATTGTAATTGTGATTGACAACTTTGCAGGCTTTAAGGAAAAGACAGAGAATGCTTATGAGGATACTCTCATCCACCTTTCACGAGAGGGTGTAGGCTACGGTATCTTTCTTGCGTTATCATCGGCGGGATTCGGTATGGCTGAAATTCAAAACAGAATAGGCGATAATATTCGTACCGTTGTAAGTCTGGAAATGGGCGACAAGTTTAAGTATATGGATGTTATGAGGGCAACTCACATTGATGTTATTCCCGAATCGGGTATTAAAGGCAGAGGTATTGCATTTGTTGAGGGCAGATTGCTTGAATTTCAGACCGCTCTTGCGATTGACGCAGAGGATGACTACAAGAGAAACGCAAAAATTGAGGCAATGAGTCAGAAAATGCGTGATATGTGGGACGGAAATACGGCAAAACAGATACCGTTTATTCCGGAAAATCCCGTGTTTGACGATTTGAAAAATCTTGATGAATACAGCGTTGCCGTAAGCAATAAACGCTTGATACCGTTTGCATACAACTATGTTGACGCATCTGTTTACAGCATTGATTTGGCGGATACATATTGCTGTTCAATAAGCGGAAAGAGGAGAACCGGAAAAACCAACCTGCTTAAATTGCTTATGTACGCAGTAAGTCAAAAGAACGGCAAGGGTGTGGTGATTGAGAAAGAAAGCAATGAATTAAAACTGCTTTCTTCGGAACTCGGCTTTGAGTATATTGACAGCGATAAGGGAGTTTTCGATTACTTTAAGTCAATTACCGATGAGTTTGTTGCAAGAAATAAATATAAGCATACTCTTGAGGAGGACGGACTGTCAGATCTGCAAATATACGAAAAAATGAGCGTTAAAGAACCGATGTTTATTTTTATATCCGACATTACAAAGTTTATTGATTGCGTATATCACCCCGAGGGGAATATTACGAATATGAGCGGATATTTTGAAAATATCATCGAAAAAGGCAGTTTACATAACATATATTTCTTTGCGTGTATCAACACGGATAACCTTGCGTCTGCCGCAGGAAGCAATTTGTACAGACTTTTTACAGGCTATAAAACGGGAGTTCACCTCGGCGGAAATGTTGCATCACAGAGGATATTCAATTTCCAGAATATACACTATTCGCAGATGTCGAAGTCATCAAAGAAAGGTCACGCTCTTACGCCCTCAAAGGATGATGATACAACTGCACTTAAAATTATCGTACCTCTTTTTGGGAGTAGAGAAGAATGATATCTTTTTTGGCTTATACCAAAAGTAAAAACGAATTGACCTTGCTGAAGCAGACTGTTACGGATATAAGCTCGGTACTGAGCGATGAGGACTTAAAAATGTATGGCTTTTTATCAAGAGATAAATTTGAAAAGTTTCTGGAAAACTGTCCCGTGCTGGATATTTCGTGCGTTGACATTTGCGGAAACGGCGGAATAGATTATGCAAAAAAGGTGAGAAGTACAAATAAGGATATGTCGATATTACTTATTGTTGATTTAAGCCTTTCGCCTGCAACATATATTATTCCGAGCATTATGGCTGCTTCTTTACTGATAAGACCGTTTGACAGAGCTGCTGTTAAAAATGTTCTTGATACGGTTTTAAAGGATTACTGCGAATATTTTGAACAAGAGGACGGCGGTAAAAGCTTTGTGGTTGAAACCCGTGAGGGCAAACAACTTGTGCCGTATTCGGGGATTGTTTATTTTGAATCACGGAATAAAAAGATTTTTCTCGGCACTGATAACGAAGAATACTCATTTTACGGTACGCTTGATAATCTTGAAGAAACGCTCGATGACAGGTTCATAAGATGTCACAGAAGTTTTATTGCAGCAAAGAAAAGAATAAGTAAAATTGTCCTCTCAAAAAATATTGTCGTGCTTGACAACGGTTGTGAAATTCCGCTTTCAAGGTCATACAAAGGCAAAGTCAAGGAGGCAATTCAAATATGAATAACGGCACTCAAAACTATGTTTTGACTAAAAAGCAACTTTATATTTTGCTTGTGGGTTGCGGCGGTGAATCGGTGAGAGGACTGAAAATTGACGGTGATGTTCCCGATAAGGCGGAAATCATCAAAGCTATCGGTGAACTGTCAGACAGAGGATATGTTGTTTCGGACGGAAACAATTTTCATACCGTAGGTGATATCGACAAAATTATAAAGCTGATTATGTTTGCACCGGACTTTTATATTATCAAAGGCAGAAACAATGTTCCGGATTTGTGCTGTTACGGCGATAAAAAGCAATTTGCCGTGTGCGAAGTTATGGTAACCAAAGCAGACAGCATAAGAATTTCGGTTTGTGATTTTGAGAGCCTTTTTTCAAAACTTTTTGACGAAGGGTATTTTGAAAATTGCTTTGATGAATTTTTTGTCGGTGATGATGAACTTAGGGAGTTTGAAGCTCGTTATCTTGAGAAAAGGGATATATCCTGTGAAAACAACGGCAGTTCAAGACGAGTGTTTTCGATTGACAAAATAAGGGCTGACGGCACAGACAGATATATAGATATTGCAGAGTATTTTTTGTGTGACTATATACTTGATGTTGACGGTGAAAATGTGAAAAGGACGCAGTTGTCAAACTCGGAAATGAAAAAAAGTATAAAAAATTTGTTGGAGGAAAGCGTATGATTGTTGCCGAAATTTATGTGCCGGTTCTTGATGCTTCATATGATTTTAAGCTTGATGAAAATGTGCCGACAGGCGTTGTGATTGAAGAAATTGCAAGCGTTATCTGTCAGAAAGAACAGTGCGAAATCGGAGGCGATAAAACGCAGTTTATGCTGTTTAAGGTTGAGAACAGACAGTCGCTTTCCGCAAATCTTACCCTGTATGAAAACGGTGTTACCACGGGTGACAGTTTGGTATTTGTGTAAAATATGTCTGTTTGTCCGAAAAATGTGTCGTTTGTCAGTTTTAAAACTTTTTCAGGCACAATTAAATATAATATAATCATCCGATGAACAAACGGATGAAATTAATAAAAATCAAATTCAATTTGGAGGAATTAGTTATGGCAGATTTTAAAGTTACAGCGTCCCAGCTTAACACACAGGCAGAGAGTCTTCAGGATCTCAACGGCAGATTCAAGTCGGCAATAGAACAGCTTGTGACTTCCGAAACAAGTCTTAAATCCATGTGGGAGGGCGAAGCAAACGACGCTTTCCATGCCGCTTTTACAAGTGATAAGGCCAAAATGGACGAGTTCTACAATCTGATTATTACATATATTGAAAGACTCAATTCCATTGCAACGCGCTATGAGCAGACAGAGAGAACAAACACAGAAATCGCAAGCAACAGAACATATTGATAACAACCAAAAATAAAGGAGTGCATTATTATGACAGGAACAATTAAGGTTTCACCCGATAAATTATTATCTACATCAGCCGAATTTTCTTCACAGGGCAATACAATCATCTCACTTACAGGCGAGATGATGAACATTGTAGCATCAATGAGCAGTGTATGGGAAGGCGAGGCTGCCTCATCTTATATGACAAAGTTCAAGAGCCTTGAGTCGGATATTCAGACTCTCAACAGAATGATTCAGGAACATGTAAACGACCTTGAGCAGATGGCAAACCTCTATTCAACCGCCGAACAGCAGAATGTTGATGACGCCGCTTCTCTTTCGTCAGGTGTTATTTCCTGATAAATAAATCACAGGTTTGTTTCGGGGCAGTAGCTTCTGCCCCGAAATGAAAGGATTGTTAATATGAAGATTGATTGCGACAGAGTTCTGATTCTTTCAGACCGATTGGCACAGCTTTCAAATGTCTGTTATGAAAAAGCCGAGGAAATTCATATTGAAAAATTGCGAATTGCCGAAAATTCTTTGATGGACGAAATTTTGAAAAATCTTGAAAATGACAGAAAACAGCTTGAAGAGCAGGCAGAAAAATTAAAGCGTTACGGCATTGCTTTAAAGAGAATTGTTGCACTTTATGCAAAAGGCGAGAGCAGTATATGCGATATTATGGAAAACGGAAGCGGCACACAGTATGTTTTTGCTTGTACTTTAGATACAGATGTTTTGAATGATTTGTATAAAGCAAGGATTGACATACCGCAAATTTCATTGAAGGCAGAGTGATTGTATGGGCTTAAAAATCAATGTTGATATTAACAATCTTTCAACCGATTGCAATAAAATGACCGACCTGATAAGCGAGCTTAAAAATCTTACGCAAAAGATTACCGATGAAGTTGCTGAGTTTAACGGAATGTGGGACGGTATTGCAAAAGATAAATTTATGAAAAGTATGGCTTCCGATATTGCCGAAAGCGTTAATGTGACGGATAAGTTCGATTTTATTCGATATGCTATGCAGACGGCGCTTACTACATATGAGAATGACAACGAAGAGGCAGTTAATATTTTTCTTGCGGCGGATAAGTGACGGGAGATAAGTTATGAGATTTAAAAATCTATCTTTGGGGAATTACACAGTAACGGTTTCAACTGACAGGATGTATCAAAAAGCATCGGAACTTGAAACTCTTGTTGAAAAACTTGATTCTGTTCTTACACAGGCAGCCGAAATTGTTAAGAGAACCGATTCATATTGGGTTGGGGATGCCGCTGAGATTGTCAGAACAGAGGCAAGAGAGGGAGTAAAACTTGCCGAGAATAATCATAAAAACCTCACGAGAGAAATTGAAAATCTCAGACTTATAACGGAACAATATCATTCTGCGGAAAAGAAAAATTCAGAAGATTCTTCACAGCTTCCGTCATCAATTTTAACATAAGGAGGATTTTGCGTTGGATAAAATGATAAATTATGATTTTGATGCCGCAAAAACTGCGTCGGATAATTTAGAATCTGTATCTGACAGCATATCCCGTGAAATTATTTCCGTTATCAGTTCCAAAATTGACGATATAAGCAATTATTGGAATGACGACGCGTCAATTCGTTTTATTAAAGGACTTGACGGAATAAACGAAGAAATTGACAGAATTCAGAAAAATTTGCTTTCACAGTCTGAAAAAATCAAAACAGCCTCAAGACATATGAAAATTGCCGAGGAAGAGGCTGAAAAAATTGCAAAAACGAGAGATACGGAGTGATTGTCGTGGAATGGATTATTTACACAATATTGGCGGTTGTAATTTTGGCGGCGGCAATTGTTTGTGTCTGTGTTTTTGCCAAGACGAGAAGAGATTTTTCACGAAATGATGTTCATATAAACGGCGGTGCGGATATTCAGACCGGCAGAGTATCGAGAGATCAAAATTATTTTAAAGGAATAACAGGAAAGCTCGGCGGAACTGTTGTTGTGGAAGGCAGTCGTGCCAAAAGCAGAGGATTCTTTATTGAAATTATGAATATAAGTAACGGCGATAAGGCGGATTTCAATGTTAATAACGAGCTGATTATAGGCAGAATTTCAGGCGAAAATGTGTATGCCCTGCCGAATGATCTAATGGTTTCAAAGCAACATTGCAGACTTTTTGTTTCGGGTAGTGATTTGTACCTTGAAGACCTCGGCTCGGCAAATCATACATACTTAAACGGCACAATTATTACAGAACCAACCCATATTCAAAGCGGCGACACCATCCGCCTTGGCAAAACAGAACTTGGAATTGTGTGTTAAGGTGATGACCTTATGAAAAGATTTTTTAAAATTTGTCTGATATTTTTATTCGGACTACTGATTATGATAGGAGTGAATGGCTGTATGTTGGAAAATAAAGATGATTTTCAGTTCAGCGAAAATGATATTGAGAAAGTTGAACAGGCGTTTAAAGAATATAATAATAACACTCAAAAATCATTTGACGCTATTACTACAGAACTTTTTGAAAAGTACGGGGATTCTTTTGAAATTCAAAAGGTCAGAAATATTACAGGCACAGAGTATATTCAGGCATATGTAACTTCTGGAAAATATCCCGATGTAACTTTTGACGCTTGGGTTGATAGAATGACAAAAGAAGTTACTGATGATTATTTATCAATGCTTATCGGATTTAAAATTCAACAGAAATTAACAGAAGGCTTAAATGAGTGTGATATAAGGTCTTATTCCAAAGTAACACTTTTGCTGAAAAATAAACATAACATTACAGATACCGATATGGATGTAAAGTTATACCTTGCTGAAAACGGTGCAGAGGAAATTATAATCCATACTTCATTGATGATGAATACAATGGATACAAATATGGCTAATGATTTGATTAAAACGGTTTTAGAACTTTCTAAAGAATATAATGTGAACTTTCTTTTTAGCGGATATTTGCTTGTTGATGATTATGAGTCATGTGTAAATGATATGAAAGCCACACCAAGCGTTAATGAACCTTGGTATGGCGGATACAATGTTTTGAAACGGTTCTATTTTAGCATTAAAAACGGAGTTGCTACCAAAACCGCAACGGAATTGTTAAATAGTATGGATAGCGAATCAGGTGGTGAATTAAATGGCATATTCAGATAAGGATTTAAGGACATTTACGCAAATAGCCTATACGAATTTTAGTGATGCAGCGGAAATTTTAGTGAAAGATTCTGATAACGGTAATGTCGATTGTACCATTGCAAATTTGGAATCAAAAACAAATCCACCGAAAGACGGATATCCTTATAATACAACTATAACAGATGATCAAAAACAAAATTGGAAAATAGTTTCGATCCACGACAAAAATGCACAAAATGGTTTTTATGCCTGTATTGTCGAAACTTCACCCGGAAATGCTGTTGTATGTTTTAGGGGAACAGAAGGTTTACTTGATTTTGGCGCTTTACAAAATGAATATGATATGGTTGGTGCAGATCTGGGATTGCTCAATAGTGTTTGTACGAACCAACAGGCAGAGGTTGAAAGATTTTTAGCCGCCAATAAGGATTTGCTTTCAAAGTATGATAATATTACAATGACAGGTCATTCCTTGGGAGGTAACCTTGCCGAGTATGCTACGATAATGTCTTATAAATACGGACTTGATAAAAAAATAAAACAGTGTGCCAGCTTGGATGGACCAGGGTTTTCTGATGAATTTATCAAAACCAATAGAGAACATATTCTTGCCATGAGTGGAGTAATGAAACACTATAAATGGAGTTTGATAAGTGGTATGTTGCTTGATTTGCCTGGTGTTGAATATGAAACGGTTAGGGTTAGTACGAAAGGAAAACCAATCGAGAATATTGCAAATTTAATATCGCCAACTTTATTTCAGATGTTTTTTTCATTTGTGAGACATGATACTAAATATTTAGAGTACGATGAAAATGATAATTTTGTACATGGTAATAGGGATATACTGTCACTTATTGTTGAACCTTTAACCAAAATAATTGACTTGAGTAATATCGGTAATAATACTGTTAATTTTTTTAAAATAATATCTGGTGTTCTTCCCAGAATGTATCTGAAAGTGGATATAAATCAACTTTTATCCGATGCAGATGATATGAGTTTTGAGATAGAAGAAATCTTAAAAGAAGTTCGTTCTGTTTATGATGATGTACAGGCACTCGGAGCAATGTGGCAGGGTACTGTAAGCGACAAATTTGCAACATCATTTGGTGAAGAGTACACAAAGATTAATGAGTATCTTACCGAGTTGAAAAAGTGTGTAGATCATGTAAAAACTTCGGCTGAAGATTATAACAGTTGTGAACAACAGATTTACAGTATGGTGGAGAGTATAAGCGTTTAAGGAGTGAGTGAAAATGAGTGAAAAATTTGATACTTCATTCGGTTCGGTAGAACTTAAGGTTGCACCACAGATAATGCACAGCACAGCTGATAAGATAAATAAATCGGTAACACAGCTGACTACTCGATTTGATTCTTTACTTGATAAAATTAAGCTTACAATTTCTTATTGGGAGGGTGCAAATGCCGAAAAAACGAGAAATTGTTTTAGTAATGAACAAGACAATATCAAGTCGTTGCTGAACAATGTTTCTGTATATGCGGAAAAATTAAGTACCATAACCGCCAATTATGAAAAAACAGAATCAGATGCTACGGAAGCATCTGCCGAGTTGCCTTCCGGAATTTTGAATTGAGGTGATACATTTGACAAGAACTGAAATATATTTCAATTATTTACATACACGACGCTCTGCAAACAAATTAAGGTCAGTTTCCAAAAAGCTAAGGCGTATAGCCGGTGATGAAATTGAAGAGTCAATAAAAAATGTAGAGAGAAACTGGACCGGAGAATCCGGCGGATGTTTTGTAGGTAAATGCAGAGAATTTTCAGAGAAAATTTCAAATGAAGCCGACTCGTTGGAGCGTAGTGCAGAAACGATTGAAAACATTGCTGTGCGCACATATAATACAGAAATGAAGGCTCTTGATATGGCAAGAAAAAGGTCTTACCGATAATGAGGTGTTGATATGTCGGAAATATATATCAAATGGGATAAAATAAGAAGTGAATCTGACCGATTTTCAAATATTTCAAAAAAACTTTCGCAACATGCCGATACGGTTTTAAATGTTGCAAATAAGCTTGAAATATCGGATGATGTAAAAGAGCTTCTTAAAAGAAATTTGCGTTCGGAAGCTGAAAATATTTCACAGCTTTCGGAAAAATCTTTGAAATTCGGAACGGTTGTTGCAGATGCTTCGGATAAATATCAATCGACAGAAAACGGATTGACGGAAGGTTAATCAAAAATATTAACAATGAAGGTGAAAAATATGATATGTAAGAAATGTGGTACGGAGAATTCTGATGACAGCGTGTTTTGTCAATCTTGCGGTGAAAAATTGAGCGGGGTTGTGAACAACAATACATATGCAGACGCTCAAAATGGGGCGGAAAATTATTACGGCAACACATATGCTCAGTCTATTTATAATCAAGGCGGTTACGGTCAACCGATAGGCGTTCCGCCGGCTGTTGAATATCAGAAATCGTATTTTGACGGAACAGGTTTTCAACTTATGGGCTGGAACATACTTTGTTCAATTATTATTTTTATAACATTCGGTTTTGGTGCGGCATGGGCGTCCTGCCTTAAACTGAGGTGGGAAACAAGTCACACGGTTGTGAACGGAAAACGACTTTATTTTAACGGTACAGCCGCTCAGCTTTTCGGAAAAATGATTGCGTGGGAGATTATTGTCGGTCTGATTCTTAGTATTCTTCCTATTATGGCAATTACGACCACAAAATATTCATATAATATTTTGCCGAATTTGATAGTCGCAATTATTGTTGATGCTATAATTTCGATGTTTATTGTTCCGTTTTATTCTGTTTACATTAAAAAATGGGTAATAAAACATACGACATTCGTTGATGACAGAGGTTCGGCAATGCCTACTGCACCGTATTATCAGAATCAGGTGCAATATCAAAATCAATCGCAGTATCAAAATCCGCAGACATACAACGGTGTTGCTAATGACAATGTTGCAACGGTAAATTTAAAACGCTGTCCGTTTTGTTACACGGATAATTCTGAGGACAGCGAATTTTGCCAGAATTGCGGAAGAAAGCTTGACTGACAATTATATTAATCGGTTTTACCTCACAAAAGTGGTAAATAATATTAAGCAAAGGGTTTGCATATACAGTTTTTCTGTATGTGCAAATCCTTTTTTTTATTATCTGATTCGGAAAAGACAGCTTTCTGAGGGGGGGCAGGCGGATATCTTTGACTATTGATTTTTGGTTGTGAATAATTATTTTTAAAAATATTTTGAAAATTGCATTAAAGTATGCAATTTTTTTGAATTTTGCAGGTATAAGTGAGGGGCGTTGATAAAGCCTCTCGAAAAACGGAGGTGACGAGATATCAGAAAATTGACAGGTAGGGAAAAGAAGTTTTGCAGTTTATTTCTCGGTTCGGGAAATTCCGAGCTTGCCGCAGAAAAGGCAGGCTACACGGGGGATTGTGAGCAGAAGGGGGAAGAGCTTATCTGCCGTCCCGAAATTTCAGCCGAGCTTGAACGGCTGTCACGGCTAAGAGAAAAATCCCTTGCCAACATGGCGGCTGCAGGGTATCAGCGGTTGGCTTTCGGGAGCATTTGCGATGCAATTTCTTTGCTTTACAAAAGTGATCCGAGCAAGGAGGATCTTGAAGGCATGGATTTGTTCCTTGTGTCGGAGATTAAAAGACCAAAGGACGGTTCAATGGAAATCAAGTTTTTTGACAGGCTAAAGGCACTTGAAAAACTCGGTGCAGGCGGTGAGCATGAAACAGGCGCCAAACAACTTTTTGACGCCATTTCAAACAGCGCAAGGGCGGTGAATGACAAGGAAAATGGAAATTAAAGCTTTTTCTAAAAAACAGCTTACCGTGCTTTCGTGGTGGAACAGGGAGTCGGCTTTTCGTGACAGGGACGCAATCATCTGTGACGGTGCTGTGCGCAGCGGAAAGACATTTTGTATGTCGCTGTCTTTTATTCTGTGGAGCTTTTACGATTTTGCAAATTCGGACTTTGCACTTTGCGGAAAGACAATCCGTTCTTTAAGGCGAAATATGATTACGCCCGTGATTCCGATTTTGAAATCACTCGGTTTTAAGTGTGAAGAAAAGCTGTCGCAGAATATTTTGACCGTGAGCGTTAACGGAGTAATGAACAGGTTTTATCTTTTCGGAGGCAAGGACGAGTCATCCGCATCGCTCATTCAGGGCATGACACTTTCGGGTGTGCTTTTTGACGAGGTTGCGTTGATGCCGAGGTCGTTCGTTGAACAGGCATTGGCGAGATGTTCCGTGTCGGGTTCAAGATTTTGGTTTAACTGCAATCCCGAATTTCCTGAGCATTGGTTCTACCGTGAGTGGATTAAAAAGTGCGGTGACAAAAATGCGTTATATCTGCACTTTACAATGCAGGACAATCCGTCTTTGAAGCCCGAGGTTATCAAGAGGTATGAAAGTCTGTATTCGGGTGTGTTTTACGAGAGGTTCGTAAAAGGCAGATGGGTAGCCGTTTTCGGTGCGGTTTATCCGTTTATGGACAATGAAAGGATGTACTGCGATATTCCGTCAGACATTGAAAGCTGGGCGGTATCGTGCGATTACGGTACTGTGAATCCCGCATCATTCGGTTTGTGGGGCAGAAAAAACGGTGTGTGGTACAGGGTTGACGAATACTACTTCAACTCACGCACTCAAGGCTTTCAAAAGACCGACGAGGAGCATTATGACGGACTTGAAAAGCTGATTGACGGGCGGAAAATCGAATGTGTGATTGTCGATCCGTCTGCCGCAAGCTTTATTGAGGTTATAAGGAGACACGGAAAATACACGGTTGTGTCGGCTGAAAACAATGTTATCAACGGCATAAGACAGACTTCGCAGGCTTTGAAGGACAGAAAAATCAGAATCTGCAAAAATTGCAGAGCCGCAAGAAGGGAATTTTCACTTTACCGTTGGGACGGTTCGGGGCGCAGTGACGCACCTGTTAAGGAAAACGATCATGCAATGGACGACATAAGATATTTTGTCGCTACGAAAATTTACGGTTGTGACGGATTCTTTGCCGTTGCAACCAAAAGACAGGAGGAAACAGCTTGAGGCTTGGCAGAAAAAATAAAAAGACCGAGAGCATAAAGACGGTGCAGACCGTTTTGAGAGAAACGAGAAATAATTCGCCGATTTTCTCACGATTTGCCGTTCAGACAAGAACGGAAAGGCAGTTGTACACAACTTTGCGTGAATCTGTGCCGATTATTGATGCGGCACTCTGCAAAATTATCAGACTTATCGGCGGATTCAAAATTGTGACTTCATCGGCTGAAAGTCAGAAGATTGCCGACAGCTTTGTTAAAAATGTCCGCACAAACGGTGAAATGACGGGACTTGAAAGTTTTGTGCTTTGCTATCTTGATTCGCTTCTCACCTACGGACAGGCGGTCGGTGAGATTGTTCCCGATAGTGACGGTGAAGGAATTTGTGCATTGTACAATGCAAGCCTTGACGATGTTGAAATCAGAGCGGATTCTTCTCCGCTGAAGCTTGCGGTTTACACACTCGGCAACGGTACAGCCGAAGAACCTAAGCATCCGGAAAGGATTTTTGCAACACTGCTTAATCCCAAGCCGGGTACTGTGTGCGGTACTTCCATACTCAGCGGTTTGCCGTTTGTCAGCTCAATACTTTTGAGGATTTTTGAGTCGGTAAAAACAAACTGGGAGAGGGTTGGCGATATCCGTTTTGCGGTTACTCTCAATCCCGATTCAAACGGTTCGGCTGTGAGCAGAGAAAATGCACAGGCGGTTGCCGATGAGTGGAAAAAGGCGATGAGAAGCGACAGCGTGTGTGATTTTGTGTCGGTCGGCGATGTCAGCATTAAGGTTATCGGTGCTGAAAGCGATATGCCCGACTGCGACATTCCCGTAAGGCATATTCTTGAGCAGATTATTGCAAAGCTTGGTATTCCGCCGTTTTTGCTCGGTATTTCGTGGTCGAGTACGGAGAGAATGAGCGAACAGCAGGCGGATATCCTCACAAGCGAGCTTGCCTACTACCGCACCGTGCTTGAACCCGTGATTACAAAAATTGTGTCGGCTCATCTTAAAATGTGCGGTTATAACGACAGCTTTAAGATTGAGTGGGACAAGATTAATCTTCAGGATGCGGTTGAGCTTTCTCAGGCAAGACTTAACAATGCAAATGCGATGAACATTGAAAGACAGATTGGAGCGGAGGTGCAGAATGAAGGATAACAAACTTATTAAAAGCGGTGTTTCGGGCGTTGTTGACGGTGAAAATCAGACTGTCGGCGATGATGAACTCGAACTGATTAACCGCTTTACAAGGCGAAATCTTGCAAAAAATGAGGTGTATGCGTTTTCGGTTGTGTTGTGTGACAACGATGTTGACCGTGACGGCGAACGCTTTACAACAGATTCGCTTTATGAGCTTGAAAAGCTTTTTGTCGGCAAGACGGGAATTATTGACCACAATCCGAGTGCCAAAAATCAGACGGCAAGAATTTTCAGTTGTAAGGTTGAGAAAATTGACGGTCAGAAAACGGCTTTGGGTGACGATTACTACAGGCTCAAGGCAAGGGCATATCTTCCCGTTTGTGAGAGCAACAGGGATATTATCCTTGCGATTGACAGCGGAATTATCAAGGAAGTAAGCGTTGGCTGTGCCGTTGGCAGGGTTGTGTGCAATGTGTGCGGTGAGGACACCTCAATGTGTAATCACAAAAAGGGCGAGGTTTACGGCTCAAAGCTTTGTTGCGGTGAACTTGTGAACCCGTATGACGCATACGAATGGAGCTTTGTTGCCGTGCCGTCACAAAAGAGGGCAGGCATTACGAAAGGTCACAAAATTTTTGGAAAGGAAAATGATATGGAGAAAATTCTTAAAGCCATTGAAAACAAAAAGGCTTTTACACTTGACGAGAGCGACAGCAGAAAGCTGTGCGAATATATTGACGGGCTTAAAAAGTCGGCTAAGGACGGTGTGCTGTACCGTGAAAGCCTTACCCGTGATGTTGTGGGACTTGCCGCTTTTGTTCAGCCTGACATTTCGGGCGAAACAATGGAGAGCGTTGCAAAGAGCATGACAATTGAACAGCTCAGAGAATTTAAGTCAGCATTTGAAAAGAAAAAGAAAGCAGCTTTTGAGCCTGTTCCGCAGCTTTACTGCAAGCAGGACAAGAGAAATAACACCGTGGAAAACGGTCAGTTCAGTATTTAACGGAGGTATGATTATGAATGTAAATTTTAACGGATTCGGCGAAAATGCCGCAACATTTATTGCAGACAAAACACTTACAGAGGCAGGCGTGCCTGTTAAGATGAAGGACAACGGCACTGTTGCAAAATGTGACGCAAGCGAGAACTTTTGCGGTGTGTGCGTAAGCGTGAGAGGCGGTTATGCGGTTGTTCAGCTTTCGGGCTATGTAAAGGTTAAGAGCGACAAGAAAATCGCCGTCGGCTACAAAAAGCTTTCTGCAACGGCAGACGGCGGCGTGTCGGTTACAACAACCGGCAGAGAGTACCTTGTGCTTGACTCAACAGACACATCAGTCGGATTTATTCTTTGATAAGGGGAGGAAGATATTATGGCAAATTTTGAAAATATTACAATTGAAAAGGGTATGTATCAGACAAAGGGCGGAATTTCGGGCGCACTTGAAAAGCTTGATCCGTCAGAAAATTACAGAGGTACTGCACTTGAGGGGCTTGACGCATTTTCCCGTCAGCTCAAACGCTTTGACATTAAGGTTAAGGGCAGAAACAGCGACTGTGTTGAAAAGTTTTTTCAGAGTTCAAACTCTGCGGCACTTTTCCCCGAATATGTGAGCAGAGCCGTTATGCAGGGCATGGAGAGAGCGGATATTCTCCCAAATCTTGTGGCAACCGTGACAGACATTGAGGGCATGGATTACCGCAGTATTGCATCTGTTCCGAGTGAAGATGACAAGAGTCTTAAACTCGTCGGCGAGGGTGCAAAGATTCCGCAGACTGAGGTTAAGACAAGAGAAAACCTTGTTAAGCTTCACAAGCGTGGCAGAATGCTTGTTGCATCATATGAGGCACTTCGCTTTCAGCGTCTTGACCTCTTTACCGTAACACTCAATCAGATTGGCGCATATATTGCAAGAGCACAGCTTAAAGATGCGATTGATGTGCTTGTGAACGGTGACAGCAATGAAAATCCCGCCGGCACACTTAATGTTGCAACAGGCGGCAAGGTTACATATGAGGACCTTTTAAAGCTTTGGACAGAGCTTGCTCCGTATGAACTCAACACAATTCTTGCGTCAACTCCCGAAATGCAGAAGATTCTTTCGCTCTCTCAGCTTCAGGATTCAAACGCAGGTCTTGATTTTCAGGCTACGGGCAGAATGATTACACCTCTCGGTGCAAGCCTTCTTCACACTCCCGAGCTTGAGGGCGGTAAGATTATCGGTCTTGATAAAAACTGTGCGCTTGAAATGGTTCAGGCAGGCGGTGTTGTTACAGATTACGACAAGCTTATTGACCGTCAGCTTGAAAGAGCCGCAGTTACCTGTACCGCCGGTTTTTCAAAAATCTTTACAGAGGCGTCAAAGGTGATGAGCTGTTAAGGAGGGATTGCCTTGAACATTGCAAACATTACAAAGCGTTTTGCCTTATACAGCGGTATTGACGGTGCTGAAGCATACAAATGGAAGAGCATTGTTGACGATGCCGTGGTGTATGTTAATTCGATTGTTACGAAGGGAAATCTTTCGGAAGATGACGAATTAAGACTTGAAAATCTGTGTGCCGTTTACGCTTTTAAGTTGTATTCCCTTTGCAATGATGACAGCATTTCTTCTTTTTCCGCAGGTGATTTGAAAATTTCATCATCTGCGGACGGCGAAAGCCGTGCCGAAAAGCTGTGGAGGGAATATGCCGACAAGTCGCAGGACCTTATCGGCAGAGAAAAATTTTTGCTTGGGGTGATATGATGAATATTTCACCGTCTATCGGGAAAATATTAAACAGATACGGCTGTGATGTTACCGTTAAAAACGGCGGTAAATCGGTTAGGACAAAGGCCTTTATTTCACCTTTGAGATACAACAGCAATCAGAATTATGACAGTGTGCGGCATAAACTGGGTATGAGAAAAACAAAGCTGTTTTTATTTATTGCACCGCCCGATGTTCTGCTTTATTCGGAAAAAAGCGTAATAGAAAGTGAAAACGGTAAATATACTGTTAAAAGGTGCGAAAAATATTATGTGAAGGACAATCCGATTTATGTAAGGGCTGTTCTGTGTGCATACAGAGAAGAAACGAGGGATGATTTTGAATCGAATTGAGAAACAGGTTGACCGTATTATTGCAGGATTAAAGGTAAATGAGGCTTTGAAAAATGTCAGATTTATAAGAGAATACGGCTCTGATGAAGCACCGTCACCCGTGAACGGAATGATTGCCGTTGTGTCGGTGAGAGATATGTCAACGGAGAAAAGCTATATCGGCGGATACCTTTCGCCGTCTATCAAGGGTGAAAGCTACAATGCAGGAGTTGAAATCAGGGTGTATGCTCCTGCAACCGAGAACGGAAGCGGTCTTTCGGAAGTGGTAAGTGAAATTCTTCTCGGACTTAAAACTGCCGATGCGGAAAAGACGATTACCCACAGCGAGGCGGCGTCAATTGAATTTGATCCCGATATGAACGCAATTTACAGAACGGTGAGTTTTAATATGGAATTCTGTCTTTGCGAGGAGGTTTAAATGGACGGCTTTGAATTTGAAAATTGCGGAAATGCCGTGTTGAAATGTGAGGGAAAAATTCTCGGCGGTGTTGAAAAGGCAACCTGTACAAGAAAGAACTCCTTCACGGAAATCAAGGAATTTTTCAATGACAAGCCCGTTGAAAGGATTGTTTCAAATGAATGGGAACTTACCTTTGTGATGAAGATTACGGATAAAACTCCGTTTTTGGAGCGTGACAGCTTTAAGAGTCTTGAACTTGACCTTGCAAAGAAGAAAATCATTTACACGGATTGCAAAGTGCTTGAATTTTCAAGTGTTACTCAGGGCAGCGGAAGTATTCTTGCAACCGTGAAAATCAGTGCCGACGAGAGGAAAATTATATGAATGATAAAAATTCAGACGAACTTTACAGGCTTGCGGAGTCTGAGAACGGCGGTAAAGATACCGAAATGTTCGGCGAATTCCTTGAAAGGGAAAGCCGTCGTTACAGTCGCAGACTTGACGAAGAAGAGGAGGCGAAAAGCCTATGAAACCGGTGCCGATGAAATTCGGTGAATATGTGTGGCATCACAATCCGCAGAATATCAGCTTTGAATGTGACAGGAGCGTTGCAGAAATGAAAAGTCCGTTCGGCGAATCTTCCGTTCAGGATATGGGGCGGAAGAATATGAAAATCAGCGGTTCGGGACAGCTGTACGGCGAGGATTGTGCAGAACAGTTTGAAAGGCTGTTTGAGGTGTTCAGAAACAGCGGAAAGGAAGTGCTCTCCGTGCCAAACCTGCCGAGCATTTATGCTGTGTTTGAAAAGCTTGAAATAAAGGGCGAGCCAAAGCCGAATGTGCTTGAATACAGCTTTGTGTTTCGTGAGGTAATGGAAAAAAAGCAGAAAACGGTAATTACATATTTTGACTGTGAAAACGGACAAACCCTGTGGGACATTGCATACAAAACAGGGGTGAAAATTGACGAGCTTGTGCGGCTGAATCCCGATGTTAAGTTCCCCGATGAAAACCTCAGAACAAGGAGGGTTAAGCTATGCTGACTTACTTTTTTACTGATAAAAACGGCAAAAGGTGTGAAATAAAAAATGTTCTCACGGCAGAAATTTCGGCAGATGTCGATGTGCCTGCCGATGAGCTTGTGATGACTGTGCCGTATGACGAGAAGTTCGGAAATGCCGATATACTTGAGGCTTATGACGGCAAGTCGCTTGTGTTTGTGGGACAGGCTGACGAGATTGTCAGCATTGTGAGAACCGACGGTGCGATTGTAAGGCTGAGTGCAAGAAGTCTTGCCGGAAGGCTTCTCGACAATGAGGCAGAGCCTGTTACATATGTGAACCCGGCGGCAAAGTTCATTTTTGAAAGGCATTTAAAGCCGTTCGGAATTGTCGGATATGACGGTGACGAACATCCGTTTATGGGCACAATCAAAATTGAAAAGGGTATGACCGAGTGGCAGGTGCTTGAAAAATTCTGTAACGGCAGATACGGCAAAAGTCCGAGAATTACGGGTGCGGGATTTGCTTTGATGTGCGGAACTTACGGCGGTGCAAAGCCGATTGTGTTCGGCAGAAACGGAGTAGGTTATACATCTCTCCGTGAGTACATAAAGCCGTGCAAGGTGATTTCGCATGTCAAACTACGCACCGAGGAATACGGCGGTTACAAGAGCGTTATAAGCAACAAATGCGTTGCCGACAGGATTAAAAGGGTGAGATATGTAAACGCTTTTCTCGACAACAATGCGGTAAAAACAGCCGACAGAATGATTGAAAACGGCAACAGGCAGAGCTTTGAAATAATGCTTGAATGTGCAGAATGTCTGTGCGGAGTTGTCGGCAGAAGGGCTGTGATTGATGACTCTCTCATCGGAAAAAGAGAGGGCTTGATTGTGAAAAGCATTAAATATTCACTTGGAAAAAACGGTGAAAGCACAACGGTTGTGCTTGGAAAGGAGAACGGCGATGTGGCTGATGAATTACATAACTAAAAATTCGATTACCGCCCCGAAAGCCGAAAAGGGCGGTGTGAAAAGTTCGGGAAACACGGTTTCGGTGGATTCCTCGGAAGAACACAGGGGGATAAAATGTTGCGTGCCGTATGGCTTTGCAAGCGTTGTTCCCGTGGGAGAGTCGGCGGTTGTTTTGCCGCTTGCTAACGGTGAAGTGAGTCTTGGCGTGCTTGCGAAAAATGTTGAACTTGATGAGGGCGAGGTTATGCTCTCGTCAAAGGGCGGAGCGAGTATTGTGCTGAAAAATGACGGCAGGGTTCTTATCAACGGCAAGGCGGTGTAGTATGAGGGATACGATGATTAAAAACGGTGATATCGTTATCGGCTCTTCGGGTAATACGGTATTGCTTGAGGGGAGTGACGCAAAATTCCAACAGGCTGTGCTTTGCATTTCGGCAAAACTCGGCGGATTTGTCTATGACAGAAATTTAGGTTCAAAGGTGCTTTTGCAGGACAAAACACTCTCGGCAAAGCAGACTGAACTGCTTGCCAATGAATCGCTTGCAAAAATGAAAAATACCTATGCAAGCGTTAAGTCGGTTGGCAAAACGATTACGATTGACCTTACGGTTGACGATATTACAAGGGAGGTGCAGATAAATGGAAACCTATGATGAAATTTACGGCAGAATGAAGAATGCCTATGAGCATGAAACGGGCGACAGCTTTAACGAGGTGAGCGACATTGCAATCAGGCTCAAGGTGCTTGCCGGCGAGATTTTTAAACTACAGACGAATCTTGAATGGTGGAAAAGACAGATGTTTGCAGTGAGCGCAAGCGGTGAATGCCTTGATAAACTCGCATCGCAGAGAGGTATTGAACGCAAAAAGGCGATGAAGTCAACGGGCGAAATTACCTTCAATATTTCTCAGCCGTGCAGTCACGATATTGTAATTCCAAAGGGGTGTGTTGTGGCTACTGCTGATACAGTTCCTGTTCGCTTTGTGACAACCGAGGATGAGGAAATCAGTGCCGGCAACACGCTTGTGAGTGTTTATGCCGAGGCTGAACAGGCGGGGAGTAACGGTAATATCGGGCTTAGTTGTGCGGTTGTTCCCGTGAGTGTGCCGACAGAGATTGAAACGGTTACAAACCGTGAGAAATTTACGGGCGGTTGCGATGCCGAAACGGACGATGAACTTCGCAAACGCATAAGAGATACATATATAAACACCTCCAACGGCACGAATGCGGCATATTACGAACAGCTTGCACTCACGGTTGACGGTGTTGCAAAGGCGAGTGCCATCGGCAAAGCGAGGGGCGTAGGTACGGTTAATGTCTATGTCACGGGTGCGGATGCATCATTGGGTACGAATGTTGTTGCAAAGGTTCAGTCGCTTTTGGAAAAACAGAGAGAGCTTAATGTTGATGTTATTGTGGCGAATGCCCAGCGTACCGCCTGCAATATGAGTGTTGTTGCCTATGCGGAGGACGGATATTCTTCAGGTGAAGTCAAGGAGTTGCTCAAAAATGCCTTTGCGGAATATGTAAATTCAATCCCTATCGGCGGAACTTTCAGATTGTCGGAACTCGGCGCAAGACTGATTGACACGGGTTGTATAACCAACTACAACTGGAACACGGATATGCAGGATGTGACGGTGGCAAAGTCGCAATGTTTTACTGTCGGTACAGTTACGATTGGGGTGAAGTGATGAACAGCTTTGATTCGATGAAAACGAAATTGGAATGTACGGGGCTTTACAAAGTTACGGCAAAATCAAATATCAGAGCGGAACTTTTGGCATATGCAGAGGGTTTGAACACGGAATTTGATATGCTTGAAGCTATGGAACGGGAGTTGTTTATTGACACAGCGGAAAACTGTGGGATTACCGAAAGGGAAAGATTTGTCGGTAAAATCAATGCCGATTATCCGCTTGAAAAACGAAGGGAAATGCTTAAAATATCTGAGCAGAAGGTCGGCGGAAAATGCACTCCCGACGATTTCAAAAGAATTGTCAGAGGTTACGGTGTGGAAAATTTTACAATTGCTGAAGCTCCCACAAGAAACCGCGTGGATATTAAAATTTCGGATACAAAAACAGACGCAGAGAAGAAGCTCATAGAAAAGCGTGTGAAAGCAGATTTTCCGTTACATCTTAATGTGATAATTTCTTATGTAAATGCATAAAATCCTGATTAAAATTTTAATCAAGCTATGTTAATAAATTTTGCAGCTTTGCAAAACCATTCAAATAATTAAATAACCATGACCAAAAATAAAAATGACAAGTTGAAAAATCTCAGCTTGTCATTTTTTTGTGTGAATATAAATTCTTATAAAAAGCACTCTGCAAACGCTTAGGCTTAATTATATTTTTGCTATTATTATACCTCATATTCGAGAGCGGTTTTTAGGTTAATTCAAAATATAGGTCAACTGTAATTGACAATTTGTTCAAGGGAAAAGAGAAGTGTGCCACTTGATTTTGTATCGGCTTTTATCTTTTCATCAAAACCGTTTTCAGAGAACAGTGCATAATAAAACTGTGTCTTTTCCTTCAATGGCGTTAATTTTGCAAGTGTGTTCAGATATTCTGCATAGGTAAATGCTTCTTTTTTGAATTTGCATTCCCCAACTAAATAATTTTCTGCTTTTTGGTCGATACATAAAATATCTATTTCTGTTTCTCCGATTCTAAGTCCGTTTGCTGTGTTTTTATCCCTTATTGTTGTCTTTCCTGTCCACCGTCCCATTTTGGAATATCGGAACGGCAGTTCGTTATTTTTCTGCATTTTCCGAACAAACTCACGGCATACATCTTCAAATGCGACTGATGCAAATTTATGGAGTTCGGGCTTTACAATATATTCGTAAACGCCGTCAACATCGCCGTCCTCAAGCTGTGAAAAATTTGCAAAACCGAATGCATACCAGAATCGGAAGAAGTTATCTGTTAATTTATATGTTCCTCTGTTACCGTTTGCCTGTTCTTTTATCTTTGCATCAACAGAAAATTCTCGTTCCACAATGCCTAGTTCAATCAGATTTTTTAAATAAACGCTTGTTTTGGAAGTATCCTCAATGAGTGACTTTTGACTGATATTGTTTAAAGTTGTATTTCCAAGTGCTACCGCTTCAATGATAGAGTTATATACAGGCGTTTCCCGAAGTTCCTGATGAAGAAGAAAATCAACCTCGCTGTATAGAACACAACCTTTGGTCAAAATGTTTTGTTTAATATTTTCTTCAATAGTTAGTTTCGGATTCCATTGCCTTAAATAGTGGGGAATACCGCCAAGAACAGAATAAGCAATAACTTTGTCCCGTTCGGAATATGCGGTAAAGAATTTAGCTGCATCGTAAAATCCCATTTCTTTCATTTTGAAAATTCCGGTAGCACGACCGTAGAGCGGATTTTTTTCGGCAAGAATTTCCTTTTCAATAAAACTCATTGCACTGCCGCACAAAACAATCATAACATTTGAATCCCGAAGTTGTGTATCCCACAAATTTTGCAGAATAGAAGGAATGCTCTTGTTCCCTTTGCACATATACGGGAATTCATCTATGATAAAGAGTTTCTTTTTATCCCCATACGGCAAATCGAGAACAGCGCCGAAAGCTTTTTCCCAATCGGCAAATTCGGTAATGTAATTTTTTGCGGGAATGTTTTCTTTTAATATTTGTTTTGAAAATTTTTGAAGTTGCACCCTGTCGGTTGTCTGAGTACAGGAAAAGAATACATGTGGTTTTTCTTTGCAAAATTCTCTTAAGGTTTCCGTTTTGCCGACACGCCGTCTGCCATACAAAACTACAAGCTGTCCGCCATCTGAATTGTATTTATCGTTCAGAAATTTTAGCTCGGTTTCTCTGCCTATAAACATAAAAACACCTCTTATGCTATCTAATCTTGATTTACTAAATCGTGATTTGGTATTATTATACCCAAGAACAAATGTAAAATCAATAGATTTTGCAAAAACAATAAAAATTTTCAAAATACGCCGTTATATAAATTGTGGGAAACCTTTAAAGATTTTTATAAGACATAAAAAGACCTTGCAGAGTAAAATCTGCAAGGTCAAATTTATATCAGGAATAAACTTGTATTAAGTTACCTGTCAATACATCCTGTGTGGATTACTTGTTTGCGATAGCAGCCTGAGCAGCAGCAAGACGAGCAATCGGAACACGGAACGGTGAACATGATACATAGTCAAGACCGATCTTGTGGCAGAACTCAACAGAAGAAGGATCGCCGCCGTGCTCACCGCAGATACCAACATGGAGCTTGTTGTTTACAGGCTTACCGAGTTTGATAGCTGTTTCCATGAGCTTGCCAACGCCTGTCTGGTCAAGCTTAGCAAACGGATCGTTCTCGAAGATCTTAGCATCATAGTAAGCGTTGAGGAACTTACCAGCGTCATCTCTTGAGAAGCCGTATGTCATCTGTGTAAGGTCGTTAGTACCGAAGCAGAAGAAGTCAGCTTCCGTAGCAATCTCATCAGCTGTAAGAGCAGCTCTTGGGATTTCGATCATTGTACCAACTTCGTACTTGAGGTCGATGCCTGCAGCAGCGATTTCAGCGTCAGCTGTTTCAACAACAACCTTCTTAACGAACTTGAGTTCCTTAACATCGCATACGAGCGGAATCATGATTTCAGGCTCAACTGTCCAGTCTGCGTGTGCCTTCTGAACATTGATAGCAGCACGGATAACTGCCTTTGTCTGCATCTTTGCAATTTCAGGATATGTTACTGCAAGACGGCAACCACGGTGACCCATCATTGGGTTGAATTCGTGGAGTGAAGCGATGATTGTCTTAATGTCTTCAACGCTCTTACCCTGAGCAGCTGCGAGCTTTTCGATGTCAGCTTCCTCTGTAGGAACGAACTCGTGAAGCGGCGGATCAAGGAATCTGATTGTTACAGGATTGCCTTCGAGTGCCTCATAAAGAGCCTCAAAGTCGCCCTGCTGATAAGGAAGAATCTTGTCAAGAGCAGCTTCTCTTTCTTCAACTGTATCTGAGCAGATCATCTCTCTGAATGCAGCGATTCTGTCCTCTTCAAAGAACATATGCTCTGTACGGCAAAGACCGATACCTTCAGCACCGAGCTCACGAGCCTTCTTAGCGTCAGCAGGTGTATCAGCGTTTGTTCTAACCTTAAGAGTTCTGTACTTGTCAGCCCAAGCCATGATTCTGCCGAACTCACCTGCGATTGTAGCGTCAACTGTTGGGATAACGCCGTCGTAGATGTTACCTGTAGAACCGTCGATTGAAATGTAGTCACCCTCGTGGAATTCCTTGCCTGCGAGTGTGAACTTCTTGTTAGCCTCGTCCATTGCGATGTCGCCGCAACCAGATACGCAGCATGTACCCATACCACGAGCAACAACGGCAGCGTGTGATGTCATACCGCCACGAACTGTGAGGATACCCTGTGAAGCCTTCATACCTGTGATGTCCTCAGGTGAAGTTTCAAGACGAACGAGAACAACCTTTTCGCCTTTAGCGTTCCAGTTTTCAGCATCTTCGGCTGTGAATACGATCTTACCGCAAGCAGCACCGGGAGAAGCGCCGAGGCCCTTACCGATTGGTGTAGCAGCCTTAAGAGCAGCAGCATCGAACTGTGGGTGAAGAAGTGTGTCAAGGTTACGAGGATCGATCATTGCAACAGCTTCTTCTTCTGTTCTCATGCCCTCGTCAACGAGGTCACAAGCAATTTTAAGAGCAGCCTGAGCTGTTCTCTTACCGTTTCTTGTCTGGAGCATATAGAGCTTCTTGTTTTCAACAGTGAACTCCATGTCCTGCATATCTCTGTAGTGGTTTTCGAGTGTCTGACAAACATTCTGGAACTGCTCGAAAGCTTCCGGGAACTCTTCAGCCATCTTAGCGATTGGCATAGGAGTACGAACACCTGCAACTACGTCTTCGCCCTGTGCGTTGATGAGGAACTCACCCATGAGCTTCTTCTCACCTGTAGCAGGATCTCTTGTAAATGCAACACCTGTACCGCAATCGTCACCCATGTTACCGAATGCCATTGACTGTACGTTAACGGCAGTACCCCATGAATAAGGGATATCGTTGTCACGACGGTAAACGTTTGCACGAGGGTTGTCCCATGAACGGAATACAGCCTTAACTGCGCCCATGAGCTGTTCCTTAGGATCGTCAGGGAAGTCCTGACCGATTTTCTCTTTGTATTCAGCCTTAAACTGGCCTGCAAGCTTCTTAAGATCGTCAGCTGTAAGCTCTACGTCATAAGTAACGCCTCTCTCAGCCTTCATCTTGTCGATGAGCTCTTCAAAATATTTCTTACCTACTTCCATAACTACATCGGAATACATCTGAATGAATCTTCTGTAGCAGTCCCAAGCCCAACGAGGGTTGTTTGACTTCTTAGCGATAACTTCAACAACATCTTCGTTAAGACCGAGGTTAAGGATTGTATCCATCATACCCGGCATTGAAGCACGAGCACCTGAACGAACTGAAACGAGGAGGGGGTTCTCCTTGTCGCCGAACTTCTTGCCTGTGATCTCTTCCATCTTCTCGATGTACTCGTTGATCTGACCCTGAATTTCAGCGTTGATTTCTCTGCCGTCCTCATAATACTGAGTACAAGCTTCTGTTGTAATTGTGAAGCCCTGTGGTACAGGAAGTCCAAGACCTGTCATTTCTGCAAGGTTGGCACCCTTACCGCCGAGGAGCTCACGCATGTTAGCATTACCTTCTGTAAAAAGGTAAACCCATTTGTTTGCCATAACTGGTAATCCTCCTAAAAATAAATTAAGATATACGGCTGTGGCAGACTTACCCCTTGGTAAAACCTGCCTGCTTGTATAAGCCTATCGAATATTATAACAAACTTTGGTCAAAATAGCTATATTTTTTTCAAACTTTTTTCTTATAAAAAACGAGTTTTATTTTCGACAATATTGTATAAATCGTTTAAAATGCCTTTTTTTGCCCGATTTTTGTAATTTTCTCTTGAAATTTGTGATTTTTGTGAGATAATATTATGGTATGAACGAGTGCCTTGTGACAGGACTGTCTGCATCTTTGTTGTTTTGTCACAGATAAAAGGAGAAAAAATGAAGAATTGTGCCGTTATCCTCGCAGGCGGCGAGGGCAAAAGAATGAAATCCGACAAACCGAAAACATTGTCGGAGGTGCTCGGCAGACCGATGCTCTGCTGGGTTATGTCGGCTTTAAGGAAAGCCGGTATTGATGACATCTGTGTTGTCAAGGGCTTTAAAAAAGAGTGTGTCGAAGAGTATCTTTCAACCCTCGATTTTTCCGTTGAAAGCGTGTTTCAGGCTGAAAGACTCGGAACAGGTCACGCTGTGATGATGGCAAAGGATTTTCTTAAAAAGCACAGCGGCAATGTCGTTATTCTCAACGGCGACGCTCCGTTTATGGACAGCAAGACTATTGAGGATTCCCTGAAGGCTCATATTGAGAACGGTTGTGCCGCAACGGTTATTTCCGCAAAGGTTGACGATCCGACAGGTTACGGCAGAATTGTCCGTGACGAAAACGGAAATCTGCGTGCAATTGTTGAGCAGAAAGACGCCGATGAGGAAACTCTCAAAATAAATGAAGTAAACTCGGGCGGATTCTGGTTTGACTGTCAGCTTCTTCTTTCGGTTCTCGACAGAATCAAGTCGGATAACAGTGCAAAGGAATATTATCTTCCCGACGCAATCAAGCTTTTGCTTGAGGACGGAAGAAAGGTCGGAGCATTCACGGCTCAGTGCAGTGACACTGTTTTGGGTGCAAATGATCCGGCTCAGCTTGAACAGCTTAACGAAATTGCAAGAGCAAAGGGTTACAGCTGTTAATTGCTCGGTTAATCATTGGTAAACATATACTACACACATTAAAATTCAAAGGAGTTATTGCAATGAATTTTCACGGTAAGGACATTAAAATTTTCACCGGCAGTTCAAATGTTGATGTAGCTCAGGGAATTGCAGGCTGTCTTGGTCTGCCGCTTGGTAAGAGTGACTGTACACAGTTCTCAGACGGCGAAATCTCTGTTTCTCTTCACGAATCTGTTCGTGGCAGCGACTGCTTTATTGTTCAGTCAACCTGTGCTCCCGTCAACGACAATCTTATGGAAATGCTCATAATGATTGATGCCATGAAGCGTGCATCTGCTGCAAGAATCACAGTTGTTATGCCATACTTCGGCTATGCAAGACAGGACAGAAAAGCTAAGGCAAGAGATCCGATCTCGGCTAAGCTTTGTGCAGACATCATCACCTGTGCAGGTGCTGACCGTGTGCTTACAATGGATCTTCACGCAAATCAGATTCAGGGCTTCTTCAACATTCCTGTTGACCACCTTCAGGGCGCATCACTTCTCGCAAACCATATGAGAGAGAAAATCGGTGGCAACAATGATGATTATATCGTTGTTTCTCCTGACCTCGGTTCTGTAACCCGTTCAAGAAACTTCGCTTCAAAAATCGGCACAGGTCTTGCTATTATCGACAAGAGAAGACCAAAGGCTAATGTTTGTGAAGTTATGAACATCATCGGTGACGCTAAGGGTAAGAAAGTTATCCTTGTTGACGATATGATTGACACAGCAGGTACTCTCTGCAATGCCGCTAACGCTATTGTTGAAAAGGGCGGTGCAACAGAGGTTTACGCTTGTGCTACTCACGCAGTTCTTTCAGGTCCTGCAATCGAGAGAATTCAGAACAGCGCAATCAAAGAAGTTGTTCTTCTTGACACAATTCCTGTTCCGAAGGAAAAGATGATTGACAAGTTCACAATTCTTCCTGTTGCTCCTACATTTGCAGAGGCTATCGCTAGAATCTACAACGACAAGCCGTTCACAGCCGCTTTCGGTTGATAGGCGAACAATTTAATTATGTAATTAAACAGGCGGGTTTTAACTAACCCGCCATTTCGCTGTTTTACTGCAAATTTTTCAGGAATAAAACGGTACAATATGTGAGGGTGATTTAATTTTGTTTGGTATAGTTTACGGCTCCGATTCAGATAACAAAATAATGAACAGCTTTGTCGATGAGTACGAATTGTGGTGCAATGAGGGCAAAAATCCGGATATTGCGTCAATCGACCTCGACTTTGCGCTTGACCTACAGAAGAAAAGACTTGACGAAAAGGGTGTAAAGATTCAGACCGCTTTTACCGATAAGGAAACGGTGAAGAATGAAGTCCCCATAAATGCTTGTACTGCCTACGATATGGGCGAATGTAAGAGTAACGTTGCGTCAAAGACATATGAGGTTACGGAGAAATACTTTAAAGACGGAAAGAAAAAGAAAAAAATCAAGGACAGATTTTTCTTTTACACAATGATTACAAGGCTTGAAAACCAAAATTCCGAGGTTGCGTGTTCGTGTCCGAACTGCGGTGCGGTAAGCAGTGTAAGAGAGCTTCTCAACGGTTGTAAAAACTGCAAAACTCGCTTTATTATGGACGATTTGTTCCCGAAGGTTACAAACTTCTACTTTGTAAAAACCTATTCGCTTGCGAACAAGTCAACGAAAAAGGTGCTTGCTCCGTACCTTCTCGGCGGAATTGTCGCCGTTGCGGCATTTACGGTATGGGTGGTTGTAAAGGACGGAACTTTTGATCCCGCAACCGCAAATATGGTCTATGAAATCGGCGTAAGAGCAATCCCCGTACTGCTCGGCGGACTTTTGGCGGGGTACCTTGCATGGGCATTAAAAACGCTTTTCGGACTTTTTGTCGGTGCGGCAAAGAGCATTCCTATGATAGGTCCGCACTTCAATTGTCAGAAAAGACTTCCGTGGCTTATGAAAGAGGTTAATCCCAATTTCTCATATGAATACTTTATCGGCAAGGTGCTTGCTTTGCTCAAGATTATGATTTTCAGCGATGATTACACAAACCTCGCAGTCTATGAGGGCAATCCGATGAAAAATCCTTTCGGAGATATTGTTGACATCAAGTACAGAGGAGTGTCAAGGCTTAATTCATTCAATGTCACAAACGGCTGTTGCTATGTTGATATGACCGTTTACGCAACGACCGTGAAAAACAAAAATTCTTCATTTAGGGTTAAAAACGAAAAGTTCAGACTTACCGTTTGCAGAAGTGTGAACGCCATGGATGACGGAGTTTTCACAATGAAAAAAGTAACCTGTAAAAGCTGCGGCGCAAGCTTTGATGCAACAAGAGAACGCAACTGCCCGTATTGCGGAAATCCTTATCATCTCGGCAACGATGACTGGGTTGTTGTAAGCTTCGGAAAAGGTTAATTTAAATTTCAGAATACATATAATATAAATAAGAGGAAAACGGATATGTTCGGAAAAAACAAATCAACGGGTTCAATCGAGTACATTGTAGTGGGACTCGGCAACCCCGACAGAAAATACGAAAACACACGCCACAACGCCGGCTGGCTTGCAATTGACCGCATTGCCGACAAGCTCGGTTGTGATGTGAACAAAATAAAATACAAAAGCTTTATCGGCACTTGCACTGTAAACGGCGCAAAAGTTATGCTGATGAAACCCACAACATATATGAACAACAGCGGTCAGGCAGTTGTTGAGGCGATGAACTTCTACAAAATCCCACCCGAAAATGTCATTGTAATTTTTGATGACATTTCGCTTGATGTCGGAAAAATGCGTATCCGTTCAAAGGGCAGTGACGGCGGTCAAAGGGGAATGCGCAGTATCATCTATCTCAGCGGAAGCGATAAATTCCCCCGCATCAAGGTTGGCATAGGCGCAAAGCCAAATCCCGACTGGGACCTTGCCGACTGGGTGCTTTCAAAGTTCACTCCCGATGAAATGAAAAAGCTTGATGAAATTTTTGACAATGCCGAAAAAGCAATCGAGCTGATTATTGACGGCAAAACCGACCGTGCTATGAATTTGTTCAACTGAAAAGGGACAAAGAAATGAATAATCTCAACTTTCTTGTTGATGTCCTCAAAGAGTCACCCGTTTTCAAAACACTTGAAAAAAATGTCAAGCCGGGCAGAACGGTCTGTGCTTCGGGACTTTCAACAATCAACAAATCAAATATCATCTATGCGCTGTGCCGCCTCAAGGGCGTCACGGCATTTTGTCTTGCCTCCGATGAAAAAGAGGCGCAAACTTTGTGTAACGACCTTTCGTGCATGGGACTTCGTGCCTATGTTTATCCAGTGCGTGACTTCAACTTTCTTGACTTTCAGAGCCGTTCGCACGAGTACGAGCACGCAAGGCTTAAAGTTTTGCTCAAGCTTCTCAACCACGAATGTGATGTTGCAATTGCGTGTGTTGATGCGGCGGCACAGCTTACCGTTCCGAGAAATGTGCTTGAACAGTCGGTTATTGAATTTGAAGAGGGCAGGGAGCTCTCGCTTGAAAAGGCGACAAAGGCACTTACTCTGCTCGGCTACGAACGCTTTGATGCGGTAGAGGGCAGCGGTCAGTTTTCGCTGAGAGGCGGTATTCTCGACTTCTTTATGCCCGACAGCGACTATCCCGTGAGATGTGAATTTTGGGGCGATGAAATTACCGACCTCAGCTATTTTGACATTGAAACACAGAGAAGATTTAAAAAGGCTGACAAAATTACGCTTTCGCCCTCAACTGAAATCGTAATTGAGGACAGAGCCGCCCTTGCAGATAAAATTGAACACAAGGCAAAGCTCCTCCGTTCCAAGAACAGCGCCAAAGCCAAGGAAAAACTTTTTTCAGAGGCAGAGCTTATCCGCAGCGGTGCAATGATTGCCAATGCGGACAAATTTATCAATCAGATTTACGATAAACCCGAGTCGCTTTTTGATTATCTCGACAGAAACACCCTCGTTTTTGCGTCCGAATTTACTGCAATTCAGGAACGGGGAAAGTCAATGGACTTTATCAGCAATGAAACCCTTATGCAAGGCTTTGAGGACGGAACTCTTTGCAGAGGTTTTGACCGCTTTGCGCTCACATTCAACGAATGTACCGAGTTTTTGCAAAGTCACGGAACAATCGTGCTTGAAAACTTTGTTCACGGAAGTATGCCTATCAAGCTGTCGGAAATCATCAGCTTTTCAACAAAACAGCTCTCGGCATGGGGCGGTTCGTATAAACAGCTAAAAGAAGATGTTGACGGACTTTTTACCCCCGAAAGCAAGGGCGTTATATTTGCAGGAACAGAAAGAGCCGCCAAAAACCTTTGTGACACCTTTAACGCAGACGGCATAAACGCTGTTTACAGCGAGGGTGCGGATAAGATTTCAAAGGGCGAATTGCTTGTTATGCAGGGTGCATTGAGTGCGGGCTTTGAGTATCCGTCACAAAAGTTTTTTGCAATAACCTACAGTCAGGTTTCGTACCGTCCCGAAAAGTCCAAAAAGAAGAAGAAAAAGACGGGACAGGAAATTTACAGCCTTTCAGAGCTTGCCCCCGGTGATTATGTTGTACACAATGTTCACGGTATCGGTGTGTTCGGCGGTATAAGAAAAATTGATACTCACGGAGTTATAAAGGACTATATCAAGATTGACTACGCAAAGGGCGATGTGCTTTATGTGCCTGTCACACAGCTTGATATGGTTGCAAAATATATAGGTCCGAAAGAGGATTCAAGGGTTAAGCTAAACCGACTCGGTTCGGGCGACTGGCAAAAGGCAAAGGCAAGGGTTAAAACCTCTGTCAAGGACATTGCCAAGGAGCTTATTGAGCTTTACTCACAGCGTATGAAAGCCAAGGGTTATGCCTTTTCGGCTGATAACGAGTGGCAGAGAGATTTTGAACTCAGCTTTGAATATGACGAAACTCCCGACCAGTTGCGTTGTTGTGAGGAAATCAAGCATGATATGATGCGTTCGTCGCCGATGGACAGACTTCTCTGCGGTGATGTCGGATTCGGCAAAACAGAGGTTGCACTCCGTGCCGCCTTTAAGTGTATTGCAGATTCAAAACAATGCGCATTGCTCTGCCCCACAACAATTCTCGCATGGCAGCATTATCAGACGGTAATCAAGCGTTTTGAGGGCTATCCCGTTCGTGTGGAACTGCTTTCAAGATTCCGTACAGCAAAACAGCAGAAAGAAATTCTCCAAAAGCTAAAGCGAGGAGAAATTGATATGATTGTCGGAACTCACAGACTTGTGCAGAAGGATGTTGAATTCCGTGACCTCGGACTTGCAATCATAGATGAGGAACAGCGTTTCGGTGTTGCCCAAAAGGAGAGGTTCAAGGAACTGTGCAAAAATGTCGATGTGCTTACGCTCTCGGCTACTCCTATTCCGAGAACCCTCAATATGGCGATGAGCGGTCTGCGTGATATGAGCGTTATCGAAGAAGCACCGACAAACCGTCAGCCTGTTCAGACCTATGTGCTTGAACATGATGATGCGGTTATCAACGAGGCAATCCGCCGTGAGCTCCGCCGTGGCGGTCAGGTGTTCTATCTTCACAACAATGTTGAAACAATTTCTTCATGTGCCGCAAAAATTCAGGAGGCTGTTCCCGAGGCGAAAATCGCAATCGGTCACGGCAAAATGAAAGAGGGCGAACTCAGCGAAGTTTGGCGACAGATGCTTGAACAGGAGATTGATGTGCTTGTCTGCACGACAATTATCGAAACGGGTGTCGATTTGCCGAATGCCAACACCCTTATTATAGAAAATGCCGACTGTATGGGACTTTCGCAGTTGCATCAGCTCAGAGGCCGTGTGGGCAGAAGTTCACGAAGGGCATATGCCTACTTTACCTTCAGACGGAACAAGGTTCTCACGGAGATTCAGCAGAAAAGGCTTGCCGCAATCAGGGAATTTACAGAATTCGGCAGCGGCTTCCGCATTGCAATGCGTGACCTTGAACTGCGAGGTGCGGGCAATATTATGGGCGCACAGCAGCACGGGCATATGGAATCGGTCGGTTACGATATGTACCTCAAGCTTCTTGATGAGGCAGTAAGCGAGGAAAAGGGCGAGCAGAATGTCACAAAAGACCTCGACTGTCTTATTGATATTTCGGTTGATGCTCATATTCCCGAAAGCTATGTTGAAAGTCTTACACTTCGTCTTGATGTTTACCGCAGAATTGCCGATATCCGCAGTAACGAGGACGCAGACGATGTTATTGACGAGCTGCAGGACAGATTCGGCAAGATTCCGAACTCGGTTCTCGGACTTATCGACATTGCCCTTGTGCGTAACAAGGCTTACTCAATGGGTATTTACGAAATCAGACAGAACGGCACAACACTTATGCTCTTTGTAAACGAACTCAAATCTCCTCAGGTTGCCGACTTGCTCATTGCTTTGGGCGGAAAGGCAAAGCTTGTTGCCGGAGCAAAACCGTGCGTTGCGGTTGAGTGCAAAAACAGCTCCGCTCCGCTTGAAATCCTCACCAAAATTTTCGGTGTGCAGTAATTTTACGGCATGAAACCGTAATTTGTTAAGAAAAAACCTCCCGAAACTACAAAAATGCTGTTTTTCGGTGGAAATTCTCAACAAAATTTTATAAAAATGTAGACAATGACGATTTTTTTGTGTATAATCGTAAGGTACATTATCCTGTGAAAGTGTGTTTGCAGGACACTTTGCATTTAATTTTTCAGAAGGACGGTAAAAAACTATGAAGCCTAATATCAAGGTTGGTTCATTTTTACTTGCAATTGTTATGATGTTCTCAGTTTTTGCAATTGCAGGTTGTACACCCACAACAATCAACAAAGAATGGTCGTATAAGACAAGCGACAACGAGCTTGCCATCGGCGTTTATATCTACTCACTCAATGCAGCTTACAGTCAGGCTGAGTCATTTGCTAAAAAGCTTGACGATTATGATTCAACATCTGACAAGTGGCTTGATGAAAAAATCAAGGACGATGACGGCAACGAGCAGGTTGCAAGAGAGTGGATTAAAGATCAGGCTAAGAAAATGTGCCTCAGCTACCTCGTAGTTGACGAACAGCTTAAAAAGGAAAATGTAAACATCGGTCAGGCAACTATTGACTCCGCAACAAGTCAGGCTGAATCATACTGGAATGTCGGCCCGTATGCGTCACAGGGTTATGTAATGCCGATGAAGAAGCAGTATGAAAAGTACGGCGTTTCACTCGACAGCTTTGCATACTGCACAACTCTCTACAACACAAAGTATGAGGCTCTCTTCAAAGCAGTTTACGGCAAGGGCGGTTCAAAGGAAGTTTCCGACGCCGACCTTACAAAGTATTTCAAGGAAAACTATACGGACTACTCATATCTTCCCGTGAACCTTTATACATCAACAAAAGATGAGGCAGGTTCATCAAAGAATGTTGCAATGAGCGACAAGGAAATCAAGAAGGTTGAGGATCAGCTTAACGGCTACAAGAATGACCTTAACAAGGGCGGTTCTTTTGATGATGTTATTGCATCATACAAGAAGTCAAGCGGTTCGGGAACAGATTCTTCTGTTTCAAAAGTAGAAGTTCTCGACAAGAGCTCAATCGGTGACGAGCTTAAAAAGGCTATCGGCAAGCTTAAAACAGGCAAGGCTGAAACTCTCAAGGTTGGCAGCGGCGACAGCGCAATCTACTATCTCGTTTATAAGAAAGACGTCAGCAAGGATGTTGACAGCTATATCGGCAACGAATCAAACAAAGCCAGTGTACTTGCGTCAATGAAGTCAGACGAATTTTCAAAGTACATTGACAGTCTGGCAGAGAAACTCAAGTATGAAGAAAACACTTCGGTTATTGACAAGTATAAGCCCGAACTCTTCTTCGTTGCGGTTGAGCCTACAACATCGGCATCCGATAAAAGCTCAAAATAATTGATATCGGACATACAACAGACGCATTTTCAGATTATTCTGAAGAAAGGGGCTTTTATGAAAAAACATTCAAAGCTTTGCGCAATTTTTCTGACGGCACTTTTGAGCATTTCTGCTGTGAGCTTTTCCGTATCGGCAGTCGGTGAGGAGGTTGATCCCGGCGGAGATTCAAGCGTTATTGTTGATCCCGTAGAGCCGGAGCCCGAGCCCGAGCCCGAACCGGAACCATCACCGGAACCATCACCGGAGCCTGAGCCACAGCCGCAGCCCGATCCTGTGTATCCGGATTCTTCGGACAGTTCATCATATGTAGATCCCGGCTATTCGTCAAGTGATTCATCATATGACAACAACTATAACTATGACAGTAGCTATGACTACAACAATAACAGTTATGACAATAATTACAGCAGCAGTCAGACTTACTACTACTCTGAGCCGTCATATGTAGGCGGCGGTCAGTCCTATGTTGCTCCGTCAAATACTGCTCCGTCAGCGTCGCTCATCAAGTCTGACGATAACATTGACGAAAAAACTCTTTCAAGCAACGACTGGTCGGATATCGCAAAAAATCTTAAAAATACCGACACATCGAGTTCTGACGGTGATGACTTTAACTTCATCAAGAACAATAACAGCAAGGGTGACAACGGTCATTGGATGTTCTATGTTTCACTCGTTTTACTCTCACTCGGTGTTGCAGGCATTGCGTACTTTGTAATTTCAACTGTTCTCAACAGAAGGAAGAGAGTTACGGTTGGCGGCAGAAGTAACGCTCCAAAGAGCAAATCTGTACAGCCACAGCGTTACAGCAGTAACGATGATTATGCCGATGATTACTCATCTTCAGGCAGAAAGTCCGAAAGACGCAGTAAGTACGATACTGCCGAAATTCAGCTTCCAAAGAACAACCAAAAGGGCGGAAGAAGATACAAGTAATTAAATAACTTTATAAAACAAAAGCAGTTCCAAAATCGGAACTGCTTTTTTGTTTGACTGTGTAATTAAATTTTCGCATGACTTCTGTTTGAATGTCAAAATCAGTTTTTGTCATACGGCTTTTTGTATGCCTCTTTGAACGGTTTTACAGTGCCGTCCTTTTCTTCAACGCTTACATTGTCAAGTGTTGCGTTGAACTGTGTGCGGATTTCGCCAAGATAAATTTTGTACAGCTCTTTCTGTTCTTTTTGCTCAGCCTCGGTAAGTCCGTGTTCCTTTTTCTTTTTTGCAAGCTCGTTAATTCTGTCAAGCATCTTTTTATCCATAAGTCAATCCTCCCGACCGTTATTTTGGTTTTGAGAGCAATCTGCTCCAAAGCTATGATATCACACAATCAGCCAAAGTGCAAATTTTCGATTTGTCGGTTGAAAACAAAAATTTTTTGTGCTATCATTCAATTAAAGCCGTTATACGGCAAATTTTTTCGGCGGTGAATTATGGAAAATTTCAGCTTATTACACCCGACAAATTCACATGCATCCTACAGAACTCTCAACAAAGAGGCGCTGAATGATTTGTCGGTTGATTATATATGTGACGCTCTCACAAAAGAGCAGTATGAACGCAACAGCATAAAGCAGCTGCTGATAAATATTACGGATGACGAGGAAGTTATAAAATATCGTTGCGATGTTTTTGAGGATTTTCTTCGTTTTCCGAAACTTCGTGATGATCTATCCGCACTCCTTGTAAAGCTGAACGATTTGCGTGAAATTGAGCGCTTTCAAAAGGATACCGAGGCATCTTCCTTGTGGCAACTTGTAAACCGACTTCGTGAAATGGACGGCTATGTCGATTGCATTACAAGAATAAAAAACACGCTTGAAACAATTGAAGTAAAGTCGCAGGGTCTGCTTGAACTCAAGAAAAATGTTCAGTCAATTTACAATGACAGCGGTTTTCCCGAACTAAAAAAGGATATAATAGATACGCTTGCAAAGGCTCAAAAGCTCAAGAGCATTACACTCGGTGTGAATCTTGACGATTTACTCCGCCCAAAGAGTGTGGGTGTAATCTCACTCAATGACAAAGAATTTACCGACAGCGGTATTCTCAAAAGATTTATGAAGTTTACAAACCGTGACAGCGAACTGCACCACGGCAACGATGTTTCGGGATTTTTAAGCTTTCATCCGTCAAATCCGTCAACCTCGCAGTTCGGGCTGGGACAGTTTGTTGTGGGCGCTCAGCAGGATGTAAACCACACTATGAACAGCTCGCTGACCGGCGCAGATCCTATGTCTGACGCACTCAAAAATGTTGTGACCGATATCCTCCGCAGAACCGTAAATGACATAAAATCAATGCTCAACAGATATGTCAATGTCAACGGCTACTCGTTCGTTTCGCTTATGCCCGAAATCATTTTCTATATTCGTTTTGCAGAGCTTTGTGATAAGATGAAAAAGAAAAATCTTCCGCTGTGCAAGGCAGAAGTTTTGCCGAAAGAGGACAGAAACTGCTGTCTTAGAGATGTTTACAACCTCAAACTCGGCATAAAATCGGCAAACGGTGAGAATTTGGATATTGTCACAAACGATATTGATTTTAACGATGACAGGCGAATTTACATTCTGACAGGTCCGAACCGTGGCGGTAAAACCACGATTACTCAGGCGGTCGGACTTGCGTTTCTGCTTGCTCAGAACGGAATATATGTTCCTGCAACGCAGATGAAATTCAGCCCATGCGACAGCATTTTTACGCATTTTCCTGCCGATGAAAACGATACCGTTGATCTTGGCAGACTCGGTGAAGAAAGCAAAAGACTTGCCGAAATTTTCTCTTCGGCAAGCCGTTACAGCCTGCTTTTGCTCAACGAAAGCCTTGCAACAACCAATGTTGCCGAGGGCTTGTACATTGCCCGTGATGTTGTCAAATCAATGCGATATCTCGGCACAAGGGCGATTTTTAATACCCATATGCACGATTTGGCTCGCAATCTTGATGAGGTGAACACAACCGTAAAGGGCGACAGCAAGATTGAAAGTCTGGTAACAGGTGTCGAAAACGGACAGCGTTCGTTCAAGGTTTTCATCGCTCCGCCTCAAGGTGTAAGCTATGCCAAAGACATTGCCGAAAAATACGGTGTAACCTTTGACAAAATCAAAAAACAGATTGATCGGCAGCGTGTCGCTTCACCCGGTTCGGGAAGATAGTATGTAATAATAAAAACATATTATGCCCGAGCGGAAGTTTTAATTAAATGTAAAATTGAAAATGTAAAATTGAAAATTGCGGTCGGGCAGACAGTTTGCAAAATGCAAATCATTGTCGCCCGACTGTTTTTGTATATATAGAAGTTGCGTTTAAATGTATGGGCGGATGCTACGGTGTTGCAATTATTTTGTTGTATCCAGAAAATTCGTATAAAAGAAAACGGAGTGCATTACGCACTCCGTTTTCTTACGCCCACAAAATAATAAAAAAAGAAGGAAATAGCTGTTTAATAAAGTAACAGTTTAACCTTGCAGGATTTCAAGTCATTTCCTGTAAACCGTTATCCTATGCGAGTATTCTAACACTAACAGTAATAAAAGTCAAGACTGTTATGATATTTTTTGTTATTGATAGTAATAATATCGTTTAACTTTACACATTGAATAAATCATGTGTCTGAAATTCGTGCAGATTATCAAAAGAAACCTGCCTGTCTGAAGAAGAAAATCCACAAAAACATCGTGAAACACGCTAAAACCGAAGTGAACACAACCGCCGCACCTGCAAGTTTGAAGTCGCTGTCCATTTGCTGAGCCATTGTGAATGATGAAACCGCACACGGCGATGCAAAAAGTCCGATAAGCGACACAAAGTCAACTCCTCTGATTCCTATAAGCGCCGCCGTACCCAGACAAAGTGCCGGCACAACAACAAGTCTTGCGATTATGCAGATTATGAGGTTGCGTGAACAGCCTTTTATGCTGTCAAATGTGACAGACGCACCGAGTACAATCAGCGCAAGCGGAGTTGCAACCGCCGCAATATCCGAAACCGTTTTGTCAATTGTTTCCGGAAGGCTTATATTGAACGCAACAGACAAAAGTCCGAGTGCAGAGCCGATAATCAGCGGATTTTTGGCAATGCCTTTTAAAATTTTCAGCACATTTATCTTTTGTCCTCTGAAAATTTCAAGCGTGATGACGGCAAGCATATTGTAAAGCGGAACAACAACAGCAACAAGCACGGCTGTCATGCCAAGCTTATCCTTGCCGAAAATATTCGCCGCAATCGGAAGTCCCATAAGTACAAAATTACTGCGGTAAATCGCCTGAATCATCGCACCACGGCTGTAATTTGACTTTTCAACAAGTAGTGTAAACCCGATTGACAAAAAGTAAATCGTGAACACGCCAATAACCGCAAAGGCAAGCAGCTTCGGGCTGAAAACGCTTGAAAAATCTGAGCCGTAGATGTTATTGAACATCAGAAACGGAAAAAATACATTGAAAACAATTTTGTTAAGTTGAGGCAGAAAGCTGTCCTGCAAAATTTTTAATTTTCTCACAAGAAAACCGATGAAAAGCATTATGAACATCGGCAGAACCGCATTAAGCGCAACGAAAAAGCTCTCCATAAAATCACCTCTTTTCAGCATACCACATTGCAAAAATTTTTTCAACAAAGCATATACCCGAAAATGTACATTTATTCAAGTTGAAATATGTCGATTTGTGTGTTAAAATATTCCGTGAACGATTTAAAATGAAACAACGAGGTGTGTCCATGAAAAAATGTGAATTCTGCGGAAAACAGATATCGTATTTTGACCAGTATTGTGATGATGAGTGTCATATTAAAGCAAATAAATTTTACGAAAAGGGCGAGCGTTTCGGCAAGCTGTTTGCGGTAATCAATATGATTTGTGTGTTCGGAATTCCAATCGGACTTTTTATGCTCTCGTTTGCAAGAGAGGTCGGTCTTACCGTCGCACTTGCAAGCTGTGTAATTCTCGGAATTATGCTCATTATTCTTCCGTTTCCCACGGAAAATATGATTTCAAAATTCAAAATTCGGAAAGCCGTAAAAATCACAAGAATGATCGGCGGTGCGGTAATTTTCCTCGGAGTGCTGATTTTGCTCCTTGCATTGTTAATTAAATTCTGATTTAAATTGAATAAAACGAAAAATTGCGTCAATACTATTTTCAGCAAATACAAAGGAGGACTTTGAATGCTCGATAAAATAGCATTGACGCTTCTTATTATCGGCGGACTCAACTGGGGAAGTGTCGGCATTTTTCAGTTTGATCTTGTTGCGTGGATTTGCGGCGGACAGACAGGAATCATAAGCCGTATTGTTTATATCCTTGTCGGACTTTCCGCAATCTGGTGCATTACACTTTTATTCAGGGATACAAGCGACACCGTGACGGACGGAACAGTTACCAATTCGTAGATTTTATGAATTATTGTAATGTAGGGGCGAACCGTGTTCGCCAGCCGTGTGTGTTGCACACGGTTGAACGCAATGCGTTCAAATTTAAAAATACGGATAAGAAATAACCATAAACAAAAAACAGGCTGTCATATGACAACCTGTTTTCTTATGTAATATTTACTGCGTGGCAGATTTATTTCAATTAAAGTGCCTCAACAATGGCTCTTGTATCTCTTGCGATAACCATTTCTTCGTCGGTTGCAATGAGTTCAACTCTGATTGCCGAATCAGGAGTTGAGAGTGTGCCTGTAACACCGCATGTAGCCTGCTTGTTAAATTCCTTATCCAACTTAACGCCAAGGCATTCAAGATAGTCGCAAACCTTTTCACGGAGCATAGGCTGGTTTTCACCGATACCTGCCGTGAATACGATGCCGTCACAACCGCCGAGCGCTACATAATAGCTGCCGATGTACTTTGCAATCTGGTAGTAAAGCATTTCGTGGGCAAGGTGAGCTCTCATATTGCCGTCTGCTTCGGCTGCACAAACATCACGGTCGTCAGACGAAACGCCTGAAATGCCCAAAAGACCCGATTCCTTGTTGAGAATCTTTGACATTTCCTCGGGAGTGAGATGCTCTTTTTCAGCGATAAATGTGATAACAGACGGATCAAGTGAACCTGAACGGGTGCCCATCATAAAACCACCGAGAGGAGTAAGTCCCATTGTAGTGTCGATAACCTTACCGCCCTTTACGGCTGTGATTGAAGAACCGTTGCCGATGTGACAGGTAATAAGCTTGAGCTCTTCCTTTTTTCTGCCCATAAGGTCAGCCATTTTTTCGGAAACATAACGGTGAGATGTGCCGTGAAAGCCGTACTTTCTTACACCGAACTTTTCATAATACTTGTAAGGCACTGCATACATAAATGCTTTTTCGGGCATTGTCTGGTGAAAAGCAGTATCAAAAACCGCAACCTGCGGAACTTTCGGACCGAAAACTCTTGTGCAGGCCTCAATGCCCTGAAGGTGTGCAAGGTTGTGAAGAGGTGCAAGAGGAGCAAGCTCTCTGATTTTGTTAATTACCGAGTTATCTACAAGCACCGACTTGTCAAAGTACGCACCGCCCTGCACAACTCTGTGACCTACGGCGGAAACCTCGGACAAATCGCTGATTGCACCGTATTCGGGATCTAAGAGCGCATTTTTAACAGCCTCAAAAGCCTGAGTGTGATTAAGCATCTGTGTTTTGCGGTTGATTTTTTTGCCGTCGGGTGTTTTAAAACCAATGAAAGCACCGTTCTGACCGATTCTTTCACAGTTACCCTTTGCGAGAACTGCCTCGTTGTCAGTATCAATAAGCTGGTACTTGAGCGAGGAACTGCCTGCGTTGATTACGAGAATTTTCATTACAATCGTCCCCTTTGGTAGTTGTTTTCAGTTTAAAATATAAGAAATATATTTGCCTGTCGTCATATTTTATACTATAATGTAAATCAGAAAAAGACTTTTCAAAATTGACAGGTCACACATACATATGATACTCCAAATTATGTATGTTTTCAAGTGTTTTTTACAATATGTATGCGAAATAAAGGCTTCGGAGGAATAGTTATGGCAACAGCTGTCATCTGCGAATTCAATCCGTTTCACAACGGTCATAAATATTTGCTCGAAAGTGCAAAAAATGTGCTTAAAGAGCCGGTCATAGCAATTATGAGCGGCAGCTTTACCCAGCGTGGTGAGGTTGCTGTGTGCGACAAATTTGTCCGTGCAAAATCTGCCCTTGAAAACGGTGCGGATTTGGTGCTTGAACTGCCCGTTGTGTTCTCACTTTCGGGGGCTGAGGGCTTTGCAAAGGCAGGTGTTGCGATTGCGTCGGCTTTTGACTGCACAAATTACCTTGCTTTCGGCAGTGAAAGCGGTGATTGCGAACTGCTCAAAAAATCCGCAAACGCTGTTTGTGATGAAAGGGTACAGGCTCTTGTGCGTGACGGAATGAAAAACGGCGGATACTACCCCCGTGAACTTGAAAATGCCGTCAAAACGGTTTTCGGAGATGAGATTTCGTCCGTACTCTGCGAACCTAACAATATTCTTGGCGTTGAGTATATAAAGGCATTGAACGGTACGGGTGTTGAGCCGTTCTCGGTTGCAAGAACAGGTGTTGCACACGACAGCCGAATTGCGGGCGAGGGCTTTGCGTCTGCGTCACACATAAGAGAAATGCTGCGTAACGGTGAAAATGCGAAGAAGTACGCTCCGTACATTCCCGATGAAATCACATTTTCCGAAAATCTTGACAGACCGTTACTGTACCGCCTGCGTACTATGACAAGAGAGGATATTGCAAAACTGCCCGATGTGGGTGAGGGGCTTGAAAACAGAATTGCCGATGCGGCAGTGCGTTGCAGTACCTCATCAGAAATTGCCGACCTTGTAAAGACAAAGCGCTACACTCATGCACGCATACGGAGAATACTCGCCTGTGCATTGCTCGGAATTGAAAAAGCTCATACGCAAATCCCGATTGAGTATGTCCGTGTTTTAGGCTTTACAAACGAGGGGGCGGAATTGCTCAAAGACTGCCGACTGAATATTGTCACCTCTGCAAGCAACGGTATCAGAACAGGCGGCAACACAAAGGCATTGCTTGAAAAGGACATTTTAGCCTACGATATTTCGGCACTTGCGTATGAAATTCCAAAAAGGAGCGGTCTTGATTTTACAACGCCTATTGTGAAAATATGACATTGGTCGATTGATTCGTCAATGATATGCCGAAAACGGCAGTTTCTGAGGATTTTTCTTACATTTTTTACCGCAAAAAACAGCGGATTTTACGGGATTTTTATCTTTTTTGTGAGAAGTGCAACAATAAGTGTGTAATCTTTTTGTAATTATTATTGAACCCGATAAAAGTAGAAAAATGGTCAAAAAAACATTGACAAATATTTAACAAAGATGATAAAATAGAATCAATCGAGAATTAGCTAAATTCTTAAACAACGATTGAAAGGATCCAGAAAAATGAAAAGAATTCTTTGCTTTCTGATGGCGTGCACAATGTGCGCATCAGCAGCGGTCGGACTCTCGGGATGCGGTTGTGACGACAACACATCATCAAACAGCAGTAAGCCCGGCTACAAGGTTGAGCCGACAGAGCCTGACCTTACAAACGGAGATTTCGGATTTTTCATTATCAATCAGGAAGAACTTATGATTACAAAGTACACAGGTTCTGACACGGTTATTGAAATTCCCGAAAGCTACAAGAACTACAAAGTTACCGTAATCGGTGCAAGCGTGTTCAATAACTCCAAAATTACGGAAGTAACAATTCCGTCAAGTATCAAGCAGATTGAAGATTATGCCTTTTCAAGCTGTCACAGCCTCACAAAGGTAAATCTTACCGAAGGTCTTGAAATCCTTAACAACAGTGTGTTCTTTAACTGCTCTGAGTTAAGAGAAATCAAGCTTCCGAGTACACTCAAAGAAATCGGACCGAGAGCTTTTTCGGGTGCGGCACTTAACAATGTTGTTCTTCCCGACAGCGGTAAACTTACAAAGATTGATGAATATGCTTTTTATCAGTCGCGTGAGCTTACAGACATTACAATTCCGGCTTGTATTACAAGTATTCCCGACAATGTATTCGCAGAATGCAGTAAGGAAGTTACAATCCACGGAGCAAGCGGTTCATATGCCCAGAGCTATGCTAAGAAAAACAACCTTAAATTCAAGGCTGACTTAGGCAGTTCTTCAAAAAAGGCAACAAAGGCAACAAAGGCAAGCGGTAAGGCTGCCGAGAAAGCCGAGTAATTGAGGCAAATTAATTTGATATCATTTTCAGCTTTGCTGAATCTAATATAATTATGCAAGATAAGAGGTAGATTAAATGAGTACAAAAGAGTATCCTATCGTAGATAACGCAGAAAGCTTTGAAGCTGCCCTTGCAAGAGTAAGAGAAGCTCAGAAAATTTTTGCTACCTACACACAGGAGCAGGTTGACAAGATTTTTCTTGCTGCCGCTACTGCTGCTAACCAGATGAGAATTCCGCTCGCTAAGATGGCTGTTGAAGAAACAGGCATGGGCGTTGCAGAAGATAAGGTTATCAAGAACCACTTCGCATCTGAGTATATTTACAATGCTTACAGAAATGTTAAGACTTGCGGCGTTCTTGAGGAAGACAAGGCTTACGGCATTAAGAAGATTGCTGAGCCAATCGGTGTAATCGCTGCCGTTATTCCTACAACAAACCCAACTTCAACCGCTATCTTCAAGACACTCGTTTGTCTTAAGACAAGAAACGGTATCATCATCAGCCCGCATCCCCGTGCTAAGAAGAGCACAATTGAGGCTGCCAAGGTTGTTCTTGAAGCTGCTGTTAAGGCAGGCGCTCCGGAGGGTATCATCAGCTGGATTGATATTCCTTCACTCGAACTCACAAACACACTTATGCAGGAAGCTGACTGCATCCTCGCAACAGGCGGCCCCGGCATGGTTAAGGCTGCTTATTCATCAGGGAAGCCTGCACTCGGTGTTGGCGCCGGTAACACACCTGCTATCATTGATGAAACAGCTGACATTTTACTCGCAGTTAACTCAATTATCCACTCAAAGACATTTGATAACGGTATGATCTGTGCTTCAGAGCAGTCTGTTATCGTTGAAAAGAAGATTTACAGCAAAGTTAAGAAGGAATTCAAGGCTCGTGGCTGCTACTTCCTTAACGAGGAAGAGACAGAGAAGGTTAGAAAGACTATCATCATCAACGGCGCTCTTAACGCTAAGATTGTTGGTCAGAAGCCTGTTACAATCGCAGCTCTTGCAGGTGTAACAATTCCTGAGGAAACAAAGGTTCTTATCGGTGAGGTAGAATCAGTTGACATCAGCGAAGAGTTTGCTCACGAGAAGCTTTCTCCTGTACTCGCTATGTACAAGGCTGAAGATTTTGAAGATGCTATTGCAAAGGCTGAGCATCTTATTGCTGACGGCGGTTACGGTCACACATCTTCACTTTATGTTGACGCTGTAAACGAAAGAGCAAAGATTGACGAGTTCGCATCAAGAATGAAAACTTGCCGTATCCTTGTTAACACACCTTCTTCACAGGGTGGTATCGGTGACCTTTACAACTTCAAGCTTACTCCTTCACTCACACTCGGCTGTGGTTCATGGGGCGGCAACTCTGTTTCTGAGAATGTTGGTTGCAAGCACCTTATCAATATTAAGACAGTTGCCGAGAGGAGAGAAAATATGCTTTGGTTCAGAGCACCTGAAAAGGTTTATATCAAGAGGGGCTGTATGCCTGTAGCTCTTCAGGAACTCAAGGATGTAATGGGTAAGAAGAGAGCATTCATCGTTACTGACTCATTCCTTTATAAGAATGGCTACACAAAGCCAATCACAGACAAGCTCGATGAAATGGGCATCACATATACAACATTCGCAGATGTTGAGCCTGACCCATCACTTATTTCAGCTCAGAAGGGTGCAGAGGCTATGCGTAAGTTTGAGCCTGACTGCATTATCGCACTCGGCGGCGGTTCAGCAATGGACGCCGGCAAGATTATGTGGGTTCTCTATGAGCATCCGGAAGTTGACTTCCAGGATATGGCTATGCGTTTCTGCGATATCCGTAAGAGAGTTTACACATTCCCGAAGATGGGTGAGAAGGCATACTTCATTGCTATCCCAACATCATCAGGTACAGGTTCTGAGGTTACTCCTTTCGCAGTTATCACAGACCAGAATACAGGCGTTAAGTATCCGCTTGCTGACTATCAGCTTATGCCTAAAATGGCAATCGTTGATGCAAACAACATGATGAGCGGTCCTAAGGGACTTACAGCTGCATCAGGTATCGACGCTGTTTCTCACGCACTTGAGGCTTACGCTTCAATGATGGCTACAGATTTCACAGACGGTCTTGCACTCCGTTCACTCAAGCTTATCTTCGAGTATCTCCCTGCTTGCTATGACAACGGTATGAACGAGCCTGTTGCTCGTGAGAAGGTTGCTCACGCTGCTACAATGGCAGGTATGGCATTCGCTAACGCATTCCTCGGTGTTTGTCACTCAATGGCTCATAAGCTCGGTGCTTTCCATCATGTACCGCACGGTATTGCTAACGCACTTATGCTTGAGCAGGTAATCAGATTCAACTCAGCAGAAGTTCCTGCTAAGATGGGTACATTCCCACAGTATGATCACCCGCACACACTTGCTCGTTATGCTGAAGTAGCTCGTTACCTCGGCCTCGGCGGCAAGAACGATACAGAGAGCGTTGAAAACCTTATCAAGGCTGTTAACGACCTCAAGGCAAGAGTTGGCATCAAGAACTCTATCAAGGATTATGTTCCGGACGAAGAGGACTTCCTCAACCGTCTTGACGCTATGACAGAGCAGGCATTTGATGACCAGTGCACAGGTGCAAACCCAAGATATCCGCTCTTCAAGGAAATCAAGCAGATGTACCTCAATGCTTACTATGGCAACAACAGCGAGACTGTTTAATCTATCTCGTAATGCATAATTATAAAACACCCTGCCCCCGTGGCAGGGTGTTTTGTTGTATATGGATAATACCGCAATTTTCCATTTTCAACTTTCAATTTAAATAAACTTCCTCTTGGGTGTAATGTGTTTTTAATATTACAAACTATTATGCACAATGCACAAAAGAATGTTAAAAATTTCACAAATATTTAGTTAAAAGTTTAACGAATTTTTATGCACTTCGCATAAAATATCTTGCTCTTTTTGTTTGAAAGGTAAAAAATATTTTATTTGTATTTGCTAAATGCACAAAGAAAATTAAAATTATTTTGTTATTTTCACACTATACTAACCCCTGAAATTGTTGTATAATATAACCGAAGCAATGAAAGATTGCTTGATGAATTTTTAATATTTTAAAGCGAAAGGGGCTTTATTATGAAATTAGATACAGTTCTTGCAAAAAGAGAGAACAAGGTAGTTTATAAAGACGGTGCGCTTGCAGCCAAAGTTTTTGACGAGTGTTATCCGAAATCAGATATTCTTAACGAGGCTCTTAATCAGGCAAGAGTTGAGGAAACAGGACTCAATATTCCGAAAATTGAAGAGGTTACAAAGATTGACGGAAAATGGGCAATTATCTCCACCTTCATCGAGGGCAAAACTCTTGCGGAGCTTATGGCAGAGCATCCCGAAAAAGAGGACGAATACCTCAATCTCTTTGTTGACATTCAGGTTAAAATCCTCAGCCAAAAAGCACCGTTGCTTAACAAACTCAAGGATAAGATGAAACGCAAAATCAGCGAAACCGACCTTGACGCAACAACAAGATATGAGCTTGAAACCCGTCTTAACGGTATGCCGAACCACACAAAGGTTTGTCACGGCGATTTCAACCCGAGTAATATTATTATTGACGAGTCGGGTACACCGTATGTTATTGACTGGTCACACGCAACACAGGGTAACGGTTCAGCCGATGCCGCAAGAACTTACCTCTTGTTCCGTTTGAATCATCAGGAAGAGCTTGCAGAAAAGTATATGAAGCTTTACTGCACAAAGACCGACACAGCCCGTCAATATGTTGACCGCTGGCTTCCGATTGTAGCCGCATCACAGTCTGTTAAGGGCAAACCCGAAGAGAGAGAGTTCCTTCTCAAATGGGCAAGTGTTTGCGAATACCAGTAATGCCGTATAAATGTATTTTTAATTCATATTTTACTCAGCAAAATTTCATTTTGAAATTTTCTCTCCTCTGTTTTTTTCATAATTGTATTACGGAAACCGAATAAAAGCAGCTCCCGCTCCAAATGCTTGGTGCGGGAGCTGCTTTTTTAATGCGAAATTTATGTTGACGGTATGCTGTAAATATTACAAAAGGTTACAAAATTTGTAATAATTCGCTTTAATTTGGTGCCTGAAATGAAGATTTTGTGAGTAAAACTGCATCAAATTTTCCGAATTAGCAAAAAATACGGGCTTTGGGGTTGATTTTTTAAAAGAGTGATGTTATAATGGTTACAATGTTGTTATCAAGGTGTAACCTGATTTGTAATTTACTGTCAGATTTGGTAACAATTTTTCGGTCAAATCTTCCGTACAGATTAAAACGGACTGTACTTTGAGTCGGTCGTTATTTTTCTGTAAGAGCTTTGACTCTCTGAAAAAATGGAGGTAATTAACGATGCAGAGAATAAAAAAGATTACTGCAATCATTCTGAGTGTTCTCACACTTTCAAGTGTATGCGTATTCGGTTCTTCATTTTCTGCCGGTGCAAAAGGCACGGGTGCAGGTCTTGCAGAATGGGCACTCAATGCCTATAACAGCGGATGGTCATATGTTTACGGCGGTTCAACCCCCGGAGCGGTTGACTGTTCAGGTCTTATCTATTCATATGCCGGCGGCGAAAGATGCGGTAATCCACAGCTTGAAACAGCTACCGAAACAGGTTCGGTAAGCGCAGGCATTCCTAATGTTCACGGTCTTGGACTTTGGCGTCCCGGTCATGTCGGTGTCTATGTCGGCAACGGTATGGAGGTTGACGCAAGAGGTGATGAATACGGTGTTTGCTATGAGGCAATCGGCGGTTATAACAATTGGACATACTGGTTCAAGCTTGCCGCAGTTTCATATGTAACAAACGGTTGGGAAAGCTTTAACGGCAACTACTACTACTACGAAAACGGCGAGTACATTGTAAATACTTCAAGAACAATTGACGGTACTACATATTACTTTGACTCACAGGGCAGATCGAGCAAGACTCCTTCAAACACTTCTTCAAGCAGTTCATCGGGTTCAAGCTCATCAGGCTCATCAGGTTCTTCAAGTTCATCAGGCAGCTCATCATCTTCAAGCAACACACCGAGTGTTTACAAGAACGGTTCATCGGGTGCTGAGGTAAAGAAGATTCAGCAAAGACTTGCTGACCTCGGCTATTATGACGGTGCAGTTGACGGTTACTTCGGTGACGCAACAGAAGAGGCTTATAAGGCATTCCAGAAAGCCGCAGGTCTTACAGTTGACGGTATTGCAGGCGATTCGAGAAATACACTTTATTCGGAGAATGCTCCCGAAGCTCCAAAAGCCGATACAACAACAAAGACTGAGGACAAGCCCGAAGAAGAAACAACTGCTCCCACAGAGGCAACAACAGAGCCTGTAACAGAGGCAGTTCAGTATCAGAACGGTGACGAAAACGATGAAGTAACTGCAATTCAGCAGCAGCTTATAAAGCTCGGCTACTTTGCAATGGATGCAACAGGCTACTACGGTGAATATACAGCGCAGGCCGTTGCAAATTTCCAGAATCAGAATTCACTTGATTCAACAGGTATTGTTGATGAGAAAACATACAACGCACTGTTCAGCGACAACGCAGTTGCAAACCCCAAAACAGAGGTTGTAAGCGGTGAGGTTTCTCCGGCGGTTTCAGCCGCTCCGATTGAGATGCCTTCTTCAACAGGTGCGTCGCAGTTCATTCTTTCAAACGAAAAGAATCAGAACTACTCGGACACAGCGTCAAGCGTTGCCGTTCAGTCCGTAAAATCTGCCGACAAGGCTCTTGCAAAGTCAAATGCCGCAAGCACACCGACTCTTGTTGCCGCAGTTCAGAGATCCGCAAATGTAGGTCTTTGGTTTGTGCTTGTTGCAGTTATCCTCGGCGCAATCGCTTTTGTATTCTTCCTTCGTGACAGAAAGCTTTCAAGATATTCAAGATATGTCGCAAGAAAGAAAAAAAGAGCCACCAAAGCCGAACTTGACGCAAGATGGTAATTGATATATAATCCGATTATTAAACAGTCGATTGCAAAGCAGTCGGCTGTTTTTTGTTAATTGAAAATGGAAAATTGAAAATGGAAAATTGTGGTCGGCGGTGTGCCACCGCAATCTATTCGAGAAGATACTCGGATAAAGGAATTGCATCAGATGCCCGCATTGATGAAACTATTTGTTTTATTAAAATGTTTTGATGTGATGAAAATTATGGATTGTTTGTAGCGGCGAACACGGTTCGCCGCTACGAATTGTTTCGTGTTTGCACACAAAACAAATGGCGGTCACTGACCGCCGCTACGGGTTGACAATTACTTTATGACATTTATTATGTTTTGCATTTATCATACATTCGTGTTAAAATACAAGATGAAAAAGTGTGTGGAAAGAAAGCGGTGACTGTTAATGAAAAAATCCGAAAAACCAATCGACAAAATAAAAGTCAAAAAGTCGATTTTCAAAAGGCTTTTCTTTCACATACTTGTGCTGTTTATTTTGGCGGTGATTGTTTCGGGTACGCTCAATTGCATTGAAAACATTCAGCGCACAAGGCGTTTTACACGACAGCTGACCGAAAGTGCGTCAAAGGTTGCAACAGAAACTTTTGAACGCTGTGATATAAACGCATTGCTTGATAATCCCGATTCCGAAGAATATCGGAAAGCCGTTAAGACCTTGAGGTGGATTTGTCAGACGAATCACCTTGAATATATGTACATTTACATTCCGAATTTTGACGAAAACAAGGTTACATATGTTATGACTGTTGCCGATGATGACAGCGAAAACGAGAATGTTTTAAATGTGAGAAGTGCAGGTGCAGAGGTTGACCACAGCTTGTGGGACGCTGAAAAAGAGGCGTGGGAAAATCCTAACCTTGTCACGGCTTACGAATATCAGAACTACAGCTTCGGCAGTTTTTACACGGCATTTTCAGCGATCCAAGGCAAGGACGGCAAGCCTGTCGCATTAATCGGTGCGGACTATTCGCTGACGCAGATTTATACGGAAATCATTTTCTATACTGCAATGCGAGTTCTTGCGTTGCTTGTTGTGCTGGCAATTGTATTCTTGCTTGTAATGCGGTTTGTCAGAAAAAAGATGTATAATCCGATACTTTTGATTTTTGAAAAAATTCGAGGATACTTTTCCGACAAGGCTGACGGCACAAATACAAAGAAAGCGTTTGTGCCGATAAAACTCGGCTCTGACGATGAAATTCAGCTTTTGGCTGATTATTTCAACGATATGGCTCACGATGTAGAAACTTATGTTGAAAAAAATTCCACCCTTGCGAGTGAAAAGGCTAAAAATGAAACCGAGCTTGAGGTTGCAAGGCGGATTCAGTACGGAATAATTGCGAGAGAAAAGAATGTTGTCTTTGCCGATTGTTTTGATGTTTCGGCAAGAATGGAGTCTGCAAGACAGGTAGGCGGCGATTTTTACGATTGCTTTGCATTGCCTGACGGCAGAATATGTGCAGTAGTCGGTGATGTGTCGGGCAAGGGTGTTGCGGCGGCAATGTTTATGGCTTTTGCAAAAACTCTTATCCACGAAAAAATGACCGAAAATGCAGAACCCGACAGGGCATTTGAAGAAATCAACAGGGAACTCTGTTTGTCAAATCCCGAGGGAATGTTTGTAACTGCATTCGCCGTGATTTTTGACAAAAACAGCGACAGCTTTTTGTACATAAATGCAGGTCATAACAAGCCTGTTACGGTGATTAACGGCAAGGCTGAATTTTTAGAATGTAAGCCGTGTATAATGCTCGGTGTGTTTGATGATGCAAGATATGTTGTGAACAGCGCTGAATTTGGAAACGGCGATATAATCTGCCTTTACACCGACGGTGTGAATGAGGCAACAAATGCGGATAATGAATTTTTCGGCAACGAAAGACTTGTGTCTGCCTGTCAAAATGCAGAACAGACTGCAAAAGGTGTGTGTGACGGAGTTTATCACGCTTTGACGGACTTTACCGAAAATGCGGAGCAATTTGACGATATAACAATTGTTGCAATAAAAAACAGCAAAAACAGAGATTGAAGGGTTATGAATGTTTAAATCGGAAAACAATCAGATTACAATAGAACAGATGAGAAAGCTTGACGAGGAATATACTCTTGTCGATATCCGAGATGAAATTTCGTTTGAATACGGTCACATTGACGGTGCAAAGAATATTCCGCTTGCAAAAATCAAAGAGGATAATTCACTTTTGCCAAAAGACAAGCTTGTTGTCCTCTGTTGCAAAAGCGGTCAGATAAGTGACGAGCTTGCAGAGAATCTGCGTGATGACGGATTCAATGCCGTGAATCTTGAGGGCGGTTATTACAGTTGGTTGAGAAGTCAATTCGAGAATGAGGACTATGCAACCGATGTTGAAAAGAGCATCCGCAAAAAGTTCAGCAAGACGATTTGGAGCAGATTTACTGCGGCGATAATCGAGTACAAGCTTGTTGAGCCGAACGATAAAATTGCCGTCTGCATTTCGGGCGGTAAGGATTCAATGCTGATGGCAAAGCTTTTTCAGGAGTTGAAAAGGCACAATAAATTTCCGTTTGAGCTTGTTTTTCTTGTAATGGACCCGGGCTACAGCGTTGAAAATCGTGATGTAATCGAGAGCAATGCCCGTAGGCTGAACATTCCGATAACTGTTTTTGAAACAGATATTTTTAATTCTGTTTACAATGTTGACAAATATCCCTGCTACCTTTGTGCAAGAATGAGAAGAGGTTATCTCTACAAAAAGGCAAAGCAGCTCGGCTGTAACAAAATCGCACTCGGTCATCACTATGACGATGTTATAGAAACTATTCTTATGGGTATGCTCTACGGCGGTCAGGTTCAGACGATGATGCCGAAGCTCCACAGCACAAACTATGAGGGAATGGAACTTATCCGCCCTCTCTACCTCGTTCGTGAGGCTGAAATCAAGCATTGGCGAGATTACAACAAGCTGAATTTCATTCAATGTGCGTGCCGTTTTACGGACACCTGCACAACCTGTTCCCCGAACAGCAACACAGGCTCAAAACGACAGGAAATCAAACAGCTTATCGCAAATCTGAAGAAAATCAATCCCCAGATTGAAAGCAACATTTTCCACAGCGTTGAAAATGTCAACCTCGATACGATTATTTCATATAAACAGGGCGATAACAAAGTTTCGTTTCTGGACAGATATGATGATATGGGGAAGGGCAAGTAATTAAAAATTAAAAATTGAAAATGAAAAATTACGGCGAGCCGCCGTTCCCAATTCGAGAAAATAGTATAATATAGAAATCGCATCAGATGCCCGAAAAAGCTCTGATGCGATTTTTGTTTGTATGAAAGTTGTTGTTTAAATGTAGGGGCGTTCATTGGACGCCCGCAGGTAATGGTAGAAAATATATGTTAAAACGAATTTGATAAATCCCACAAAGCAATTGTTATACTGTAGCGGCGAACAGTGTTCGCCAATCGAAACGATTGTAAAATCGGTTCGACTTAATACAAATCGTTTGTTATATGAAATTTATATTTGCTATTTACCAAAAAATTGGTTTTGCTTGATTTGTGTTTGCACACAAATCAATTGGCGAACTGTGTTCGCCGCTACAAATGAATAGATAATTCTCATTACACCATAATATTTTGTTAAAACATAAAATTTCTGCAATGGTGGTGGTCACTGACTGCCGCTACTACTGATTTTTTTCTTCTTTTATTATGACTGCGATATTTTCAACAATTTCTGCAATTCGCAATTGTTGTGTGTCAGGAATTTGTTTTAACGCTTCTTCAATTCGCATTTTTGCCTGATTATTAGTTGGCGATGAGTTGATTTTGGAATCAAAACAAATAAGCTCATTGATTGTTATACCGAGCGCACAGGATATTTTATAAAGTGTGTCTATTGTGGGACACTTTTCACCTCGTTCAAGTCTGCCGAGATATGCAGGATAAAGACCTGCCGACATAGCAAGATTTTCTTGGCTGATATCAATTTTTAAACGATATTTCCGAATGTTTTGTCCTATCTTTTTGTTAAGTTCGGTGCGTTCCATATGCTTCATCCTGCTCTTTAGGGTACTTTTTAATTATACTAATACACATTTATTTTGCACACAATGTAATAAAAAGCATAAAATATGCACTATAGTGTTGACAATGCCTATACTATAGTATATAATCTTATTGTAATCGTTAATTGAACATTGTTGAAAAACAAATTAAAGCAATAAATAATATATTATGAATTGAGGAGAGAATTATGTATTGTCAAAAGTGTGGAAAACAAATTGATGATGGAAGTGCGTTTTGCCAATATTGCGGAGTGCATACAGGAAATTTTGTGTCAAACAATTCAGTTAATGAAAAAGTGTATCAAAACTACAATGTTCAGCATACTGAAAGAAAGACCGAACATATAAAAAGTAAAGAAGAATTTATGGCTGATTATCGAGCAAAGCATCCTGAAATAATAGTATATTTTGTGCTGTTTGCAATTTGTATAATTGCCGGAGCTATTGTATTTATTATGAATTTTTTGGAATTTTCAAATCATCACAGAGAAGAAAATTTAAATGGTATGTTAATTTCTGTCTTTTTTTATGTGGGTGCTTTTGCTTTTCTTTATGCAAAAAACAGAAGTGAAAAATTGGCGCAGACAGCATATAATACATATTTGAATGATGTAAATTCGCAGTTAGATAATATTGACCGTAAAGAGCCTATTTACGACTATAATAAATGGGAATGTCCCAGATGTGGGCAATTGAACGCAGATAGTGTTAAATATTGTTTGAATTGCAGTTCGCCCAAAGTGATAACTTTTAGTAAACCGCAAGGAGATGAATGGCAGTGTCCTAACTGTGGTAAAATTCATAAAAACTATGTTGGCTCTTGCGGATGTGGGCAAACAAAACCTAATCAGTAAAATTTCAATGTTTTAATTTGTCGTAAAGGATGTGTAGATATGAAGAAAGCAATTATTTGTTGTATGCTTGTTTTTACTCTTTCGGGATGTTCACCGTTGTTGAATAAAAATAACATTTCTTCTAATAATTCGTCGGTAGAAACTGTATCTCAAACGGAAAAGCAAACAGAAGTTGTAAATGACAGTTTTGCTCTTAAAGCTCCAATATTAAAAGATGTCAATGCCCTGGATATAGATACATTTGAAATTGAATGGAGCAAGGTTGAGGGAGCAGCCGGATATGTTGTGTTTTGTAAAGAAAACACAGGTGAGCTAAAAGAATTGGCAGAAACCGATGCGAACTCTCTTACATATACACACGAAAATTTAATAAACGGAACAACATATACATATGCAGTTAAGGCTTTCAAAAACGATAACGGCAATAAGGAATTTAGCAAAGAGTCAAATTTGTCAGATAAATTATGTGACAATAATATTATTGATTTTTATCAGCCTTATAGAAGTGAAAAGTATGTTGAGTACAGAGGTTCGGATACATTTGTTATGTCAGGCGAACATCGAAATAATAGTTTTACATTAACAACAGAATTGTCATCAAAAGATTTGTATGCAGACTATAATCTTGAAGGAAAATATTCCAAAATTCAATTTACTTATGGTTTTGTAGACGGTGCTTATGGTGAGAATGATTCTACTTCGGATGTTTGTGAAGTGACTTTAAAAGTATTAGCAGACGATAAATTAATAGCGACTTATGATGTTGACAGTTCACAATTAGCTCAGACGGTTAAGCTGGATATTGCAAATGCCAAAAAGCTCGAACTGTATGTTGAAAAGAAAGAAAATTGGTGGGGAGAATTTGGTTTTGCAGATGTGCATTTGTTTAAGTGATAATGACTGTACATATATAAACCTAATTTTACGCATTAAGAAATACGATAATATAGTTAGATAAAGAAATTGCATCAGATACCAGTAAGGTTCTGATGCAATTTCGTTTTTTATATGAAAGCTGTTGTTAATTTGTAGCGGGCGTCCGATGAACGCCCCTACTTGTAAAACCATACACCGTGTCGGGTGTTGCATTGAGATGTAAAAAATAGCCCGAAAAGAAAAATAATTCTTTTCGGGAAATAAAACCTGTAAAAATATAAAAAAGTCAGTAAAATCCGAAAAAAATCCGAAAATTCTCTTGACTTATTGATTATTTCAATATAGAATAATAGAATGTACCATAATGGGGATATGTACCGAAGAGGTCGGGAAAATCCGCAAAAAACTTTATCCGACAAGGGGATATTATCACAAAAATCCTTTTGTGTCAAGAGCTTTTTATGAGCAGATTTTCAGTACCGCTTGCCCCGTTTCATAGATTTTTTAAGGAGTGATACGCCTATGGTTAATGTCAAACCCGTAAAGCTTGGCAACACCGAAAGAATGAGTTTTGGTAAAATCGATGAAGTAATTGATATGCCTAATCTTATCGACATTCAGAAAGCGTCATACAAATGGTTGCTTGACGAAGGTCTTAAAGAAGTATTTAAAGATGTTTCGGGCATTACCGATTATCAGGACAACCTTGTTCTCGATTTTATCGACTACACACTTGATGTTGATCACCCGAACTACAGCGTAATTGAGTGTAAGGTTCGTGATGCAACATATTCAGCTGCTCTCAGAGTAACCGCAAGACTTTTGAACAAGTCAACGGGTGAAATCAAAGAGAGCAATGTATTTATGGGCGATTTCCCGCTGATGACCGCAAGCGGCACATTCGTTATCAACGGTGCTGAGCGTGTTATCGTTTCACAGCTTGTAAGAAGCCCGGGCGTTTACTATAAAATGGATCACGATAAAACCGGTAAGGAACTGTATTCAACAACAGTTATCCCGAATCGTGGTGCATGGCTTGAATATGAAACCGATGTAAACGATGTTTTTTATGTTCGTATTGATAAGAACCGTAAGCTTCCCGTTACATCATTTATCAGAGCACTCGGTCTTGGCTCGGATGCCGAAATTCTCGACTATTTCGGTGACGACGAAAGAATGAGAGCTACTATCGAAAAGGATGCCGCTTCAAATGTTGAAGAAGGTCTTATCGAGGTTTACAAAAAGCTCCGTCCGTCTGAGCCTCCGACAGTTGACAGTGCGCAGACACACATAAACAACCTGTTCTTTGACCCCGGTCGTTATGATATGTCAAGAGTAGGCAGATATAAATATAACAAAAAGCTCGGTATTGCAAACCGTCTTGAAGGTCAGGTTCTTGCAGAGCCGATTGCCAACCCACGCACAGGCGAGGTTATGGCTCTTCGTGATGAAAAAATCACAAAGGAAAAGGCTTTTGAAATCGAAAACGCAGGTGTTAAGATTGCCTATGTAAAGGCTGCCGATGAAACAATCGTTAAGGTTATTTCAAACGGTATGGTTGACATTGCTTGCTATGTTGATTTTGACGCAGAAGCAGAGTGTGATATCAAGGAGAATGTTCGTTTTGATGTTCTTTGCGAAATTCTTGATTCCTGTGAGAATGAGGATGACCTCAAGGAAATGCTCAGAAGCCGTGCAGATGAGCTTGTTCCTAACCACATCACGGTTGACGATATCTTTGCAACAATCAACTACCTCAACTGTGTTGCTCACGGTGTCGGTAACACAGATGATATCGACCACCTCGGCAACAGAAGAATCCGCTGCGTAGGCGAACTTCTTCAGAACCAGTTCAGAATCGGTTTCTCTCGTCTTGAGAGAGTTGTAAGAGAAAGAATGACAACCCAGTCACAGGATATGGAGTCGCTTTCACCTAACTCACTCATCAATATCCGTCCCGTAACAGCGGCAATTAAAGAATTCTTCGGTTCTTCACCGCTTTCACAGTTCATGGATCAGGGTAACCCACTTGCAGAGCTTACCCACAAGCGTCGTCTTTCAGCCCTCGGCCCGGGCGGTCTTTCAAGAGATCGTGCAGGATTTGAGGTTCGTGACGTACACTACACACACTATGGCCGAATGTGTCCTATCGAAACTCCTGAAGGTCCTAACATCGGTCTTATCTCATATCTTGCTTCATTTGCCCGTATCAACAAGTACGGCTTTATCGAAGCTCCTTATCGTAAAATTGACAAGGAAACAGGCGTTGTAACCGACGAGGTTGTTTATATGACAGCCGATGTTGAGGATAACTACGCTGTTGCACAGGCTAACGAACCGCTTGATGAAAACGGCAGATTTGTTCATTCAAGAGTCGTAGGTCGTTACCGTGACGAGTTCGTAGAGTATTCTCCCGAAAGATTCGACTTCATGGATGTATCTCCTAAGATGGTTGTATCTGTTGCTACGGCTATGATTCCGTTCCTTGAAAACGATGACGCAAACCGTGCTCTCATGGGTGCGAACATGCAGCGTCAGGCAGTTCCGCTTCTCCGCAGTGAAGCTCCTATCGTCGGTACAGGTATGGAGTACAAGGCAGGTACAGACTCAGGCGTTTGTATCCTCGCTGAGGAAGACGGTATCGTTATGAGCGTTGACGCCCGTAACATTCGTGTACAGTATGACTCGGGCAGAGTTCAGGACTTTGAGGTTATCAAGTTCCTCCGCTCTAACCAGGGTACATGTATCAACCAGCGTCCTATCGTGTCAAGAGGACAGAGAGTTAAGAAGGGCGAAGTTCTCGCAGACGGTCCCGCTACCGAAAACGGTGAAGTTGCTCTCGGTAAGAACGCTCTCATCGGCTTTATGACATGGGAAGGTTACAACTACGAGGATGCTGTTCTTATCAACGAAAAAATCGTTCGTGATGATGTTTATACATCAATTCACATTGAAGAATATGACACAGAGGCAAGAGATACAAAGCTCGGACCCGAAGAGATTACAAGAGATATCCCGAATGTAGGTGAAGATGTTCTCAAGTATCTTGACGAGGACGGTATCATTCAGATCGGTTCTGAGGTTAAAGCAGGCGATATCCTTGTCGGTAAAGTAACTCCAAAGGGTGAAACAGAGCTTACAGCCGAGGAAAGACTCCTTCGTGCAATCTTCGGTGAAAAGGCAAGAGAAGTCAGAGATACATCTCTTCGTGTGCCTCACGGTGAATGCGGTACTGTTGTTGATGTTAAGGTGTTTACCCGTGCAGACAGCAGAAACGAACTCCAGCCCGGTGTAAACAAGGTTGTAAGAGTTTACCTTGCACTCAAGAGAAAAATCAGCGTAGGCGATAAGATGGCAGGTCGTCACGGTAACAAGGGTGTTGTTTCAAGAATTCTCCCAATGGAAGATATGCCGTTCCTTCCTGACGGTACTCCGCTTGACATCGTACTTAACCCGTTGGGCGTACCTTCTCGTATGAACATCGGTCAGGTTCTTGAGGTTCACCTCGGTTATGCCGCAAAGGCGCTTGGCTGGAAGATTATGACTCCTGTATTTGACGGTGCTCATGAGCAGGACATTTTCCAGTGTCTTAAAGACGCAGGTTACAGCGAGGACGGTAAGACATGGCTTGTTGACGGTCGTACAGGCGAGCGCTTCGATAACCCTGTGACAGTAGGTTATATGTACTACCTCAAGCTCCATCACCTCGTTGATGAAAAAATCCACGCAAGAAGCACAGGTCCTTACTCTCTCGTTACACAGCAGCCACTCGGCGGTAAAGCTCAGTTCGGCGGTCAGCGTTTCGGTGAGATGGAAGTTTGGGCACTTGAGGCTTACGGTGCTGCTTATACACTTCAGGAAATTCTTACAGTTAAGTCGGACGATGTTGTCGGCCGTGTTAAGACCTACGAGGCTATCGTTAAAGGTCAGAATATTCCTGCTCCGGGTATTCCTGAGTCATTCAGAGTTCTTATTAAGGAACTCCAGTCACTTTCACTTGATGTTCGTGTTCTTAACTCTGACGGTGAAGAAATTGACATTAAGCAGAAGTTTGATGAGGACGAGGATATTGTTGATGCAACAAATCCGGAATTTGAAGAAGACCATGTAATGACATCAATGGACGGCTACACTCTTGACGAGGGCGGCGAAGAAGGCAATATGTTTGACGATTCACTTGCCGATGTTGAAGAGGACAGCTACACATCGGATGATTTCAGCGATGACTTTGGCAGTGACGATATGTAAGGAGGAAATGCAATGATAGATAATAATGTTTTTGACTCAATTAAAATCGGACTTGCTTCTCCTGAGCAGATGAGAGAATGGTCTTACGGCGAAGTTAAAAAGCCCGAGACAATTAACTATCGTACTCTCAAGCCTGAAAGAGACGGCTTGTTCTGTGAACGCATTTTCGGACCGACGAAGGACTGGGAATGTCACTGCGGTAAATACAAGAGAATCCGTTTTAAGGGTAAAATCTGTGACCGTTGCGGTGTTGAAGTAACCCGTTCAAAGGTCAGAAGAGAGCGTATGGGACACATTGAGCTTGCCGCTCCCGTGTCGCACATTTGGTATTTCAAGGGAATTCCTTCAAGAATTGCCCTTATGCTTGATATTTCTCCCAAGCTTTTGGAGAATGTACTCTATTTCTCACAGTACATCGTAACAGATCCCGGCGACTGCCGTGACCTTGCAAAGTATCAGTGCCTTACCGAGGGTGAGTACAATGATATGCGTGAGAAGTATGAAGACGACTTTGAAGCAGGTATGGGTGCCGAGGCAATCAAAAAGCTCCTTGCCGAGATTGACCTTGATGCTCTTTCCGCTTCACTTAAAGAAGAACTCGAAACTGCATCGGGTCAGAAGAGAGTTAGACTCCTTAAAAGACTTGATGTTGTTGAAAGCTTCAGAATGTCGGGCAACCGTCCCGAGTGGATGATTCTCGATGTTGTTCCGGTAATTCCGCCGGATATCCGTCCTATGGTTCAGCTTGACGGCGGTCGTTTTGCAACAAGTGACCTTAACGACCTCTATCGCCGAGTTATCAACCGTAACAACAGACTTAAAAAGCTCCTTGAGCTTAACGCACCTGAAATCATCATCCGCAACGAGAAGAGAATGCTTCAGGAATCCGTTGACGCACTCATCGACAACGGCAGACGAGGCAGACCCGTTACAGGACCTAACAACCGTGCCCTCAAGTCACTTTCGGATATGCTTAAAGGTAAGCAGGGCCGTTTCCGTCAGAACCTTCTCGGTAAGCGTGTTGACTACTCAGGCCGTTCGGTTATCGTTGTAGGACCTGAACTCAAAATGTATCAGTGCGGTCTTCCTAAGGAAATGGCACTTGAACTCTTCAAGCCGTTCGTTATGAAACGCCTTGTTGAAACTAAAGCAGAGCAGAATATCAAATCAGCAAGAAAAGCTGTTGAGCGTGCAAAGGACAATGTTTGGGATGCACTTGAAGTTGTAATCAAGGGACACCCCGTTCTCCTCAACCGTGCTCCAACACTTCACCGTCTTGGTATTCAGGCATTTGAGCCTGTTCTTGTTGAAGGTCGTGCTCTTAAACTTCATCCGCTCGCTTGTACAGCATACAACGCTGACTTTGACGGCGACCAGATGGCTGTCCATGTACCTCTTTCGGCTGAGGCACAGGCAGAAGCAAGATTCCTTATGCTCGCAGCAGGCAACCTTCTCAAGCCTTCTGACGGTCAGCCTGTTACAGTTCCTACACAGGATATGATCCTCGGTTCCTACTACCTTACACTTGATAAGGACGGTGAGAGAGGCGAAGGAAAGGTATTCCGTGATGTTGATGAAGTTATGATGGCTTATCAGACAGGCGTCATCGAGCTTCACTCAAAAATCAAGGTTCGCCGTGAGCTTGAAATTGACGGAAAAATCGAATCCGGTATTGTAGACACAACAATCGGTAAGATTATCTTTAACAATCCTATTCCTCAGGATCTCGGCTTTATCGATAGAAGTATCCCCGAAAACAGATTCAAGTTTGAGGTTGACTTCCTCGTTGGTAAATCGGGTCTTAAGAAGATTATTGATAAATGTATCAAAATTCACGGTCCGGTAAGAACAAGCGTTGTTCTTGACCACATTAAGGCACAGGGCTATAAGTATTCTACAAAGGGTGCTATTACCGTTGCCGTTTGTGACGCAGTTATTCCTCCTCAGAAGAAGGCGATTATTGCCGAGGCAGAGAAGGAAGTTGATGTTATTCGTGATGAGTTTATGATGGGTCTTCGTTCAAACGAGGAGCGTTACGAAGAAGTTCTTCGTATCTGGGAAAAGGCTACTAACGATGTAACCGACGCCCTCCAGAAAAACCTTGACCGCTACAACCCAATCTTCATGATGGCTGACTCAGGTGCCCGTGGTAGTATGAGCCAGATCAGACAGCTTGCAGGTATGCGTGGTCTTATCGCCAATACATCAGGTAAAACAATCGAAATTCCTATCAGAGCTAACTACCGTGAAGGCCTTAACATCTTGGAGTACTTTATTTCATCTCGTGGTGCTCGTAAAGGTCTTGCCGATACAGCTCTTCGTACAGCCGACTCAGGTTACCTTACCCGTCGTCTTGTTGATGTATCACAGGAAGTTATTATCCGTGAAGAGGACTGCGGTACTACAGAAGGTCTTGAAATCTTTGACATCAAAGCAGGCGAATCGAATGTTATCGAAGGACTCCACGAGCGTCTTATCGGCAGATATCTCCTTGATGACTTCTGCGATTCTAACGGTAATGTTCTTGTTTCAAAGGATGTTATGATGGGCGACAAAGAGGCTGACATCATCGTTAATTCGGGTGTTGACCACATCAAGATTCGTTCGGTACTTGAATGTCGTGCAAAACACGGCGCTTGCCGTAAGTGCTACGGTTCTAACCTTGCCAACCGTCAGCCTGTTACTGTCGGTGAGGCTGTCGGTATTATTGCCGCTCAGTCAATCGGTGAGCCGGGTACACAGCTTACAATGAGAACATTCCATACCGGCGGTGTTGCATCTGCCGAAGATATCACACAGGGTCTTCCGAGAGTTGAAGAGCTTTTCGAGGCTCGTAAACCAAAGAGCCTTGCAATCATCAGTGAAATCGACGGTGATGTTCGTTTTGAAGAAATCAAAAACGCAAAGCACGCTGTTATCTTTAACAAGGAAACTGGCGAAGAAAGAGCTTACCTCATTCCTTTCGGTTTCCGTGTAAAGGTATTTGACGGCGACCACATCAAAAAGGGTGACAAGATTACCGATGGTGCTGTTAATCCGCACGATATACTCGATATTCTCGGACCCGAGGCAGTCATGAACTACCTTATTTCGGAAGTACAGAGTACCTACCGTTTACAGGGTGTTGAAATCAACGATAAGCACATTGAGGTTATCGTTCGTCAGATGATGCGTAAGGTTAAGGTTGAGGACGCAGGCGACACAGGCTTTATGTCAGGTCAGACCTACGACAAGAACGAAGTTCTTTACGAGAATGAGCAGATTAAAAAGCGTATTGCCAACGGCGAAGAAGGTCTTCGTGAGGCAACATTCACTCAGCTCCTCCTCGGTATCACAAAGGCAGCTCTTGCAACAGACAGCTTCCTTTCAGCCGCATCATTCCAGGAAACAACAAGAGTTCTTACAGATGCCGCTATCAAGGGTAAGGTTGATCCGCTCGTCGGTCTTAAAGAGAATGTTATCCTCGGTAAGATTATCCCTGCAGGTACAGGTATGCAGAGATATGCAGATGTTCAGCTTGAGAGTAATTCTGAGGCAGAAATCGTTGAGAATGACGATACAGACGATGTTATCGTTGCTCTTGAAGACGATGAAATTATGGACTTCTGATTTAACTGAAAACATATAATGTATAAAAAAACCACGGTATGTGCCAAATGGTGCATACCGTGGTTTTTTTCGTTCGTGAAGACGGTTTTATAGGTGCGAGGGATAAATCACCCGAGCGTAGAATTGTAATTGTCTGTGGTGTAATCCAACTGTAGGTGCGTTCATCGGATTCCCGACTTTAATTTTTAATTTGTAACTATTTTCTGCCGAGAATGTAGTCTGTGGAAACTTTATACAAATCAGCCAGTTTAATTAAATGCTCAACAGGAATTGACTGAAATCCTCTTTCGTAGCGTGAATAGACCGTCTGCTGAATTCCTAAATATTCGGCAACTTCACTTTGTTTCATATCATGATCTTCTCGCAAATCACGCAGTCTTTTAAAATACATATTATCACCCTGCATAGTATCTATCGGTACTATTGACTTTATCATAAATGGGTGATATAATGATTTTATAGTACTTAAAAGTACTAAAGCATTTAACTTAAAAGCACGCCGCAGTTTCAAGTGAGAAAAACTGCGGCGTGCTTGAATTTTAGGTTATAAAATTCTCAACATAATTTAATTCACGAAAATATCTTTTCTTCTGTCAAAATAAACCTTGTTGACAATTATCATAACAATCGGTAAAACGCACTGACCGAAAAAATTTTACCATAAATAATTACAATAATCAACAAAATTCTCAAAATGTACATTAAATACCCCTCCGAAATCATCGGAGGGGTAAATCTTTTATGATTTTATCTGTTTAAGCCCGATTTTCTTTTGTCAAGATAATCCTGAAGAATTATTGTGGCGGCAACCTCGTCAACGACATTTTTACGCTTTTTTCCTCTTGTATTTGTGGTGTTGAGAAAATTGTGAGCCGTAATTGTTGTTCCACGCTCATCCTGCATAACGCATTCAATGCCTGTTTCATTGCTCAGATTTTCGGCAAACGCTCTGGCATTCTGTGCGCTTTCGCCCTCACTGCCGTCCATATTTTTCGGAAGTCCCACAACAATAAGCTCGGCTTTTGTTTCTTTGGCTGTATTTGACACCTTTTCAAGCAACTGTTTCGGTGACTTTTCAAAAATAACCGTATATGGCGACGCTAAAAACTCGGTTTTGTCGCATACGGCAATGCCTGTGCGTGCTTTTCCGAGGTCAACTGACATTATAATCATTTTGTTTGTCCTTTCAATTTGGTTTACTCCATTATAATGCAAAATCAGAATTTTAACAACGGCTTTTTTTAATGTTGAACAATCTTTTGCGTAATTACTTTATTAAGTTTTTTCAAAGCTTTGTTTCTACAAAAGAATATAAAAATTCTCATTCACAAAAAGACAAAACTGTTACCCATAATATCCTATAATAAAAATACAAAAAGAAGTAAATCATTAAAGGGATGTTGATTTTTATGGAAGCAAAAACTACTTTGGCTCGCAGACAGGACGCTGTTCAGGGCGATTTTATGCGAAAAATGCTCACAAACGCAGGTTGTCTGCTCTGCGGAATTTTGGTGTCACGGGGAGCGGTTCTCGGAAGCCTTGCACCGTTCGGGGCATCATTTGCGGCGGCAGTTCCGAGAAAGTATCTTTTGTCATCACTCTTAGGCACGGCATTCGGCTATGTCCTGCTCAAACCCTCGGACAGCTTTCGTTACCTTGCCGTTGTGGCGGCAATAGGCGGTCTGCGGTGGCTGCTCGGTGATCTTGACAAGGTTACAAAAAGCAAGGTTTTTGCTCCGCTTGTGGCATTTGTTCCGATTTTTGCAACGGGTGTTTCGTTGCTTTTCGTAAGCACAAGCACGCTGACAACCTTTGCCGATTGCGTAACCGAGGCGGTAATTGCAGGTGCGGCGGCATATTTTATCAGCACGGCATTGCACCTTGCAGGCGACAACAGAAGTTTTGAAGTTTTTTCGCAACAGGAAACCGCAAGCGTGGTTATGTCGGGGTGTATCCTGATTCTGGCTTTCGGCAGTATTGCGTGGCAGAATATCTCGCTCGGCAGAATTATTGCAATGCTTGTCATTTTGCTCTGTTCACGCTACGGCTCGGTTACGGGCGGTGCAATCAGCGGAATTTCAACAGGGGCGATTTTCAGCATTGCATCAAGAGAGAACGGCTACATCTGCGGCGGTTTTGCATTCGGAGGACTTATGGCGGGGCTTTTTTCACAGCTCGGAAAATTGGGCTGTGCGATTGCCTTTGTAATCTCAAACGGTGTGATGTGCCTTGCGTTCGGTTCGCAGTTCGGAACACCGTCGGGTGTGCTTGTTGAAAGCCTTGCCGCAAGTGCGGTGTTTATGGTTCTTCCGAAAGAAGTCGGCAATGTGATTTCGCCCGTGTTTTCAAGCGACAAAAATACATCACTCGGAGAGGCTCTGCGAAAAAATATTGTTATGCGACTCGACTTTGCCTCAAAGGCAGTCGGCAATGTGAAAAACGATGTTTCAAAAGTTTCTGAAAAGATGAAAAAACTCTATTCGCCCACATTTGACGCTGTTTGTGAGGGTACAAGAAATGAAGTCTGCGAAACCTGCGGACTGAAAATGTACTGCTATGAACACAAGGGCGGTGTTACCCGTGACGATTTTGCAAGGCTTGAAGAGTATCTTGAATCGAACGGCACAATAGGCGAAAGAGATGTTGAAAAATCTTTTGTAAAAAACTGCTGTAAAAAAGGCGAAATTGCCCGTTCAATGAACGCAAACTACCGTGAATATCAGTCGGCGCTTGAGGCACAACAAAGGATTACCGATGTGCGGAGCGTTGTTGCAGGGCAGTTTTCCGGAATCGGCGATATTCTCCACGATTTGGCTGATGAATTTCGCAACACAATGCGGTGCGATAACGAATCTGCACAACGGATAATCAGCGCCCTCACAAGCCTCGGTGCAATTGTTGAGGAGTGCATCTGCCTTGTGTCAAACGGCGGAAGAATGAGCGTGGAACTTACGCTCTCGAATAAGTCCGAAAAGCTTTCTAAGGGCGAGGTTATGCGTGAGATTTCACGCTGTTGCGGAAGAAGATTTGACTTTCCGACAATCAGCCGTGAGGGTAACAGAATCCGTATTGCAATGTGCGAAATGCCCGTGTTTGATGTTGAAATCGGAAGCGACCAGCACACCGCCGACAACGGTAAGCTCTGCGGTGACTGTATAAATTATTTCAATGACGGTTTCGGCAAAACATATGCGCTCGTGTGTGACGGTATGGGTACGGGCGGCAGAGCTGCCGTTGACGGCAATATGGCGGCGTCTGTTATGACAAGACTGCTAAGGGCGGGACTTTCAGCCGACAGCTGTTTGCAGATTGTTAACTCCGCCCTCATGGTGAAAAGTGAGGACGAATCGCTTTCAACGGTTGATGTCACAAGTGTTGACCTCTACACCGGCAAAACCACCTTCAAAAAGGCAGGCGCACCCGTAACATTTGTAAAGAAAAACGGCAGGGTAACGGTTCGTGAAATGCCGTCGCTCCCTGCAGGAATCCTAAACGGTATAAAATTTTCAACCGACACGGTAAATCTGACAACGGGGGATATGATTGTTATGGTATCAGACGGTGTAATTACGGGCGATGACAAATGGCTCGAAAAGCTTATTCGCACATGGAATGAGGGCAGTACCCAGGATCTTGCAAAGGCTGTTGTTGACGAGGCGGTAAAGCACCGTAAGGCCGACCGTGAGGACGATGTCACCGCCGTTGCAATCAGAATTACGGAGAACGGACATTGATTCAAATTAAGTTAAAAATTGAAAAACGGAAAATATAGCGAAGTTAATCGGACACACGCAAGTAAAGGCACAGAATTTATGTAAAATAAATTTATATATATGTCAGAAAGTTACCAATGTTTAGTAGTGGAGAACACGGTTCTCCACTACATTTTAATACCTACACAAAGAAACAGGCTGTACAAAATTGCGTACAGCCTGTTGTTTTAATTGTCTATTGAATAATATTTTACATCAATTTTCGGCAAGGATACTTTACTTCCTAAAACGCTTTCATAAGAGTACAAGCCGTCACATTCACCCCAAATTGTGATGATGTCATCTTCAAGAATTCTGTCCGATTCCTCCGGAACTTTGCAAAGACCACGGCGTGTCGCAGGCACAGCTTGCAGAGCTTTTGGGCGTGTCACACTACACAATATCATCTTACGAATGTAACCGCAGTGACCCCGACGATAATTCAAAAATAATCATTGCAAAACTTTTTGATGTGTCGGTTGACTATCTCATCGGTCTGATTGACGAACCGCTCTCGTTTAACCGCAACATTCGCTCTGTTTCTCTTCCGCAGTCATTTACAAAAGAGGAATGTGGCGATGTGCTTGACTATATAAAGTATCTCGAATTCAAAAAGAGTAAAATTAATGAATAAAAACAACCCTTATCCGCTTGTGAGATAAGGGTTGTTTTGGAATTTGTTGGTGTTAATGGATTTCATAAAAGAACTTGAATAGGATATAATATGTTTGAAATTTATTATTGGGGAACGAATTAGGCTTTAAAATGCAAAAATGTTCCCCAAGATGCATTGACTGTTGGGGAGAATTGTATTATACTTTTACAAGAGAATGTACCCCAAAGGAGAATTGTAATGGCCGCAAAATACAACGAAATACAAGAGTTACTAAGAAGCCGTGCTGACCTTAATGCAAGGTTAAATTTAATGCCGTATGACGGAACTCCCGAAATTAAGGAACGAGGTAATGAAAAATATCTTTATGTGAGAAAGCGTGTTGCAGGAAAACAGACATCAACTTATGTAGGTGCATATACGGAAGAATTATATAATTTGCTCCTCCGCAATGCCAGAGAAGCCCGTGAAATCAGGAAAGAACTTCGTAGTATAGATAAACAACTTGCAAATGCGGGATATTCAGAAGATGAACTTTCTTCTGATGTTATAAACAATATTGCGTTTGCCCGTGCAAATATGAAAATGAATATATATGATCAGGCTGTTCTTGAGGGTGTTGCTACATCATTCCCACAAACTGAAGAAATCATAGATAACGGTAAAATTTCCGGTGTGACTGCAACAGATGTTCAGAAAATTTTGAATTTAAAACACGCATGGGAATTTATTTTGGATCGTGATGTAATAGCAAGTCGTTCCGATTACTATATGCTCAGCCATATAGCAAGAGTTGTTAATGAAGGATTTTTTGCGGAAGGCGGAAGAATTAGAGGAGTTCCGGTTACTATCGGAGGTTCTTCATATGTTCCACCGTTGCCTAATGAGTTGGGTGTAAAAGAAAAAATCCGTGAAATTATAGAAGAAAGTGATGAAGTTATCAATACGGCAATTAAGTTGTGTCTTTATTGTATGAAAACACAAATATTTCTTGACGGTAACAAGCGTGCCTCTGTAATTTTTGCAAATCACTATCTTATTTCACACGGTGGCGGATTTTTGGTGATTCCTGAAAAGGAAGTGCCTGAATTTAAAAGACTGCTTGTAAAATACTATGAGGGTGAAGATATAACCGTAATTGCAGATTTTATGAAAAAGTATTGTTGGAAAAAGATAGAATAAAAACAAAAAAAGAAAGTACCCGTTTAGGTACTTTCTTCTTTGGTGCGCCAACAGGTGTTTTATCTATCTAAGTTATTCTACCTCGCTTGTTGCGGCTTGTTCAAAGCTAAAAATTCATCAACGCTCTCGCTAAAAACAGTCCGCCGGACTGTTTTCTTAACGCTCGCCTTCGAGTCCCTGCTCACGCATAACGGTAAAATAAAAAGAAAGTACCCGTTTGAGTACTTTCTTTTTTGGTGCGCCAACAGGGACTCGAACCCCGGACCGACCGGTTATGAGCCGGTAGCTCTAACCAACTGAGCTATTGGCGCGTATTCTGTTTTCATTTGACAAATCGTTTATGCAATGTCAAATATCGTAATCAGCTTACGCAAAAAATATTATATCAAACTTTCCTTTGATTGTCAATGATTTTTATGCCGTAATATTCATTGTGGTTTTGCACAGTAAATTTAAATAAACTTACTTTTCACTTGTTCAAATCAACTGCTTGTGTTATAATTGCCTTATACGGACGGTGAAGATACACTTGACCGAAAAATAATTTGGAGGTTTTTAATATGGCAGAAATAAAAGCGTTCAGAGGAATGCGTTACAACACGGAAAAAGCAGGTGAAATTTCTCAGCTTTGCTGTCCGCCTTATGACATCATAAGCGAGGAACAAAGACTCGGTTATATCAGTGAAAACGAGTATAATATCATTCGGCTTGAGCTTCCGAAAGAGGGCGAAAACCCGTATCAGACAGCAAGAGAAATCCTTGATATGTGGCGGAACAGGGGTGTTCTTGTGAGCGAGGACAAGCCTGCAATCTATGTTTATGAGGAAGAATTTACGGCTTACGGCGAACGCAAGAGCATCAAGGGTATCATCGCCCGTGTTCATCTTGAAGAGTTTGAAAAGGGAATCATTCTTCCGCACGAGTTCACTCTTTCCAGGGCTAAAGAGGACAGACTTAATCTTATGAAGGCAACAAACTGCAATTTCAGTCAGATTTATGCCCTTTATATGGACAGCAAGCATACAACTCTTGCAACAATTGACAATGAGTCAAAGGACGCACCAAAGCTTGAATTTACTGACGGTGAGGGTGTTACTCACAGACTTTGGATTGTTACGGATGAAAATGTAATCGCAAAGCTTTGTGCAGATTTTGCCGACAGAAAGCTCTATATTGCAGACGGTCACCACCGCTATGAAACCGCTCTAAACTATCGAAACTACTGCCGTGAAAACGGTCTTTCAAAGGTTGGCGATCCCTGTGATTATCAGATGATTTACCTTGTTGACATGGAGCATCCGGGACTTGTTGTATTCCCGACACACCGCCTTGTGCGTGATTTGCCGGACTTTAATGTTGAAAAAGTTCTTGACGGTTGCAGGGAATATTTCGATGTTACCGAAATGAACGGCACGGACAATATGGAAAGCGAGCTTGCAAAGCTCTATGACGATGGCAAAAAGGCATTCGGATTCTATGTCGGAAACGGAAAATGGTACAGGCTTGTGCTGAAAAATCTTGACATTATGGACAAGCTTCTTCCCAAATTGAGTGAACCGTCAAGACAGCTTGATGTTACCGTTCTCCATTCACTTGTGCTTGAAAGAATTTTCGGCATTGATAAGGAAAATATGGCAAATCAGATTAACCTTACATACACAAAGTTCTTCTCAGAGGCTGTTGAGGGCGTTGACAACGGCAAGTTCCAATGCTCGTTTGTGCTTAATCCGACAAGAGTAACCGAAATCCGTGATGTTGCCGCCGCCGGCGAAAAGATGCCGCAGAAGTCAACATATTTCTATCCGAAGATGATTACGGGCATGGTTATGAACGATATCGGAGTTGAATAATGAACGAAAAGATGCGTAGAAAAGACAGGGAAACTACCGAAGAAAGAGCCTATGAAATCCTTAAAAACGGTGAATACGGCATTTTGTCAACAATCGGTGAGGACGGCTATCCCTACGGTGTGCCTGTAAATTTTGCCGTTGAGGGCAACAAAATTTATTTTCATTGCGCTCCGAATTCGGGTTTGAAACTGAAAAATGTTGAATACAGCAACAAGGTTTCGTTTTGCACGGTTCAAAACAACAGAATTGACGGTGCAAAGCTGACTTCAAAATACGAAAGTGCGGTTGTGTTCGGTACGATTGCAAAATCGGTTGAAAACAAGAACAGAGGTCTTGAACTGATTGTTGAAAAATATGCTCCCGAATTTATCGAAAGCGGAAAAAGGTGCATAGAGAAATCGGGCAGTATGACAGGCGTTTATGAAATCACAATCGAAAAAATCACGGGCAAGGAAAATAAATAGTTTATTTATAACCTTTAAGGGCAGAATATGAAAGAGGTGAGTATATGAAAATTCTTGTTGTTTTTACGGGCGGTACAATCGGCTGTGTGCGTAAAGGCGAGGTGCTTTCACCCGACAATGAGCAGAAATATATGCTCACGCAGATGTATCTTGACAGGTACGGCGATGTTGATTTTGACACGGCTGAGCCTTATACCGTCCTCAGCGAAAATCTTGAGGGCTGTCACATGAACCGGCTTGCCGACTGTCTGCAAAGCTATGATTTGAACAGCTATGACGGCATTGTTGTAACTCACGGAACGGACACTCTGCAATACACCTCTGCATTTCTCGCTTATATTTTTGACGGCTTAAATGTGCCGATTGTGCTTGTTTCGGCAAATTATCCGCTTGATGACAGCCGTTCAAACGGCTTTGAAAATTTCGTCGGTGCGATTGACTTTATAAAATCAGGCAGCGGAAACGGTGCTTTTGTTTCGTATAAAAACGCCGATTTGCCCGTGACAATTCACAGAGCGTCAAGACTGCTTGCACATTCGGCATACAGCGACGAACTGCACAGTATTTTTGACGAGAGCTACGGTAAAATTCAGAACGGAATTTTTGTGAAGAATACCCGTTACAAGGCATTAAAAAGCGAGTTTGCTTTTGATGAAAGCATCCGACTTTCGGATAACAGCAATGTGCTGAAAATTTCCGCAACGGTCGGTATGCAGTATCCTGAAATTACGGAAAATGTAAAAGCCGTTTTACTTGAGGGATTCCATTCGGGTACGCTGAATACAGACGGTAAGGCTTTGAACGACTTTTGTCAAAAAGCAAAAGAAATGAATATTCCCGTATTTTTGACGGGTGCGTGCAAGGGCTTTTATTACGAAAGCAAACTGAAATTTGACGGGCTTAATATAACAGTTCTGCCTCCTGCATCACCGATTGCAATGTACATCAAGCTGTGGCTTTTGCCGAAAAGTGAATTTGACAAGGCATTTTTGCCCTGTGCAGAAGATTTTTAATGTTAAGTTTTATAACATTTTAATAAATTAATCATATAATATATTAAAAAATAACAAAAATAATTTTTGATATTGACTTATAAAAACGAATAATATATAGTAATATTTGCAAGTTATTGATTTTATAACGATGCGCATCAAAAGATTAATAAAATTGCAATTATTACATACAGGAGATGGTTTTATGAGAATAATCAAGAAAAAATTTTCAATTGCTTTATGCTTAATGTTGGCAATTGCAATGTGTAGTCTTTCTATCGTTAATACAGCTGCGTTATCAATGCTTTCTGCTGATGTGGCTGATAACAGCGATTTAAAAACCAAAATTGGATATATAGATTTTTCATATTGTTATAAATCAAAAACTTTGGGTGAAGATGTAAAACAAGATCTTAAAAATGTCGAAAAATATATAAAACAAACAAAAAAGTATTCTTTATCTGATTTGAATAAATTAATAAAAAAGGCTGATAAAGTGTCCTTTAATACATATTCAACTTGCAAAGGAACTGATTATAGTAAATACTTGCCAACATCAAAGGTTCAATTGAACAGTTATGAAAAGAAAGTCTTTAATAGTAATCCTACCTATGGTATGGTTGTATTGGTTCAGGCGGATTATGCGAATAAACAAGAAAAAAATAGATTTGGTTCAAATACTATGGGAACAAATGGGGATGCTTTTCGACATGCATTGTGGAATGCGATGGGTGCACGCGGAACAAGTGTAAAATATATGGAACAGTTCGCAACTGCCCATGAAAAAGGTTCGAGCAATTATAATCCTAAAAGCGTAGATACCCAAATGGATTTGAAAAATAATGCTATCGGAAGAAATTTGTTAAAATCCATGAAATTTCCAAATAGACCACCTAATGGAATGACAATACCATTTATTATAACAACGAATATAGCAAATGCTGTTAACAGTGGTAAAATGGTAAGATATGTAGATGTAAAAAAACAAAAAAAGTATAATAAACTTATAAAAACAAATTCTTCATCTAAAAATTAAGGAGGAAAAATGAGAAAAAGTTTGGCATTGACAATTTCGTTAATTATTGTGTGTCTGTTTGCAGTAGGTTGTTCGCAGAGCGAATTCAAGCCGAATGACAGTATTGCAACTGAAATAAGCAAAATTCAGAATACCGAAAAGGGAATTTCGCTTGATTCATATGCAGACAGTTGGGATAATGTGATTATTGATTCGTCATATGATGTGAAAACAGCTGTCGAAAATCTAAAAATCAAAAATGCCGAAAAACTGTCGGTTACAGGTGTTGACGATACATTGGTCATTGCTTTTATCAAAGATAATTCAATTACCGAATACGCTTTGATTGATAACAAAAACAAAGAAGTGTTTGATATTCTTTTTGATTATATGTATCAAAACACAAACAAAATTTATCCTAAAGGAACTCTGTTTGAAAAAAATTAATAAAACCGCATAAATAAAAATAAGGACAAATGACTTGATGACTGTCATTTGTCCTTTTAGGTTATTGTATTAAATTATTCGTCTTTGCTTTTATCTTTGAAATTATCTTCTGTGATGTTGTAGGTTGCACCGACAACTTCCTGAGTAAGATACTTTTCGTTTTCGGCAAGCTTTTCCGAACGGTTGTCTGTCTCCTCATTTTCTTTACCCGGCCATTTCTTGTAAACTACCTTGAGAAGAATAGGTGTTGCAAGCGATGAAACGATGATGAGAATAATAATAGGAGCAAAAAACTGCGGTGCCATAAGACCTGTGTCAAGTCCCTTCTTGGCAACGATAAGACCAACCTCACCACGGTTCATCATACCTACGCCGATTTTGAGCGAGTCGGGCATATTGAATTTGCAAAGCTTTGCCGTACCGCCGCAGCCGATAACCTTTGTCAAAAGTGCAACTGCAACGAGTGCAATTGAGAACCAGAGCATTGAAAGGTTGAAATCGTTAAAGCTTGTCTGAAGTCCGATACTTGCAAAGAATACAGGTCCGAAAATCATGTACGAGCTGACATCCATCTTTCTTTCGATGTACTGTGAATCCTTGATGTTACAGAGGATAATACCTGCAACATATGCGCCTGTGATGTCTGCAATTCCGAAAAATTCTTCTGCACAATATGCACACGCAAAGCAGAGAACAAGGCCGAAAATCGGAATTCTTCTTGAGTGCGGCCAGAGTTTGTCGAGCCACTTGAAGAGAAAATAAAGTGCAAAGCCGAGTACAAATGCAAGAACAAAGAAAAGTACAATGTTGATGCAAACGGACGCAGGCTGAACATCGGGGCTTTTGAAACCGATTACAACGGTGAGAAGTACGATGCCGATAACATCGTCTATAATTGCGGCTGAAAGAATTGTTGTTGCAACCCTTCCTTTCAGGTGTCCCATTTCTTTAAGAGCCTGAACAGTAATACTAACCGAGGTTGCCGCAAGGATTGTTCCCATAAATACAGCCTCAAGCATCGCAAGGTCGCCGTCACCAAAGCCGAATACAAGGTAAACAGCCGCACCGCCTGCAACCGAAACGATTACACCGGCAAACGCAACAAGCAAGGCAACAGGTCCTGTTTTGATAAGCTCTTTAAGATCCGTTCCCAGACCTGCCGAGAACATCAGCAAAATAACGCCGATTTCAGCCATACCTGAGATGAACCCGTCATACGAAACAAAATTAAGCATACAAGGTCCTACGATAAGACCTGCAATAATCTCACCCACAACCTGCGGTGCGCCGAGCTTTCTGGCAACAATACCGAGAAGCTTTGCCGCAACAAGGATTATGGCAAGATTCTTCAGAATATCAAGTGTGTTAATTTCCATAACTTCTTTTTCGGACAGACTTCAAACGCCTCCTAAACGGCAGTCTGACCGACTCTCCTTTCTCTCTTATAAAACCGAATATATTCTATCACAATCGACAGCGATTTTAAATAAATATTTTGAAGTTCGACAAAAATCGCACTTTGCACAAATTAATGAATAATACAGCTTGAAAAATATGCAAAAAGTATTTTTATGTATTATTGCTCTTAAGGGTTGGAATGCTTGCTTTTATGAGTTTTGTCATATGCTCGGAAATCACTGAAATTGATTCAATAAGTTCATCCGAATAATCGTTTGTGTTCTCCTGATTTTCAACAAAGGCATAGTATCCGCCGTAGATTGCGTAGTCAAGAAGTGTGCAGAATTTCTTATCGTTTATATATTCCGGGCAGTTCTCGAAAAACATATTTTTCAATGATTTTGAAAGCTTTACTATAAGATTGGGATGTTGTGAACCGGAAAAAACCGTGTTTGTCAGTGCCTTGTTTTCGGTCATTGCACCCAGAAGATTGCGATAAAATTTTACGGGCTCGTCAATCATCATCTGCGGATTGCTTATGGTACTTACAATGCCGTCAACTACCTCGCTCTCAATTTTGTCCGAAAGGTCGAACATATCCTCATAATATGTGTAGAAGGTCGATTTATTGATGAGTGCTTTTTCACAAAGCTCCTTAACGGTAATTTTGCGCAGTTCTTTTTTTGAACGCAGATTTACAAATGCGTCAAAAATACTTTTCTTGCTTTTCATAACTCTTATGTCCAAAGATAATCACCTGATTTTAAAATTAGTTGGTTTTCCAACGAAAGTAGCGTAATTGTCGCTTGTTTATGCTTTCGTTATTGTATATTATAACAGTATGGGATAAGTGTGTCAAAAATAAAAATTACGGATGAAGCACGCATTCCATGACTATTTTTTGGAACGATTTTCACAGCAACTGACAATATTTCAGGCAAACCGACAAAATTATTTACATAAAAATCGTTTTTACCACTTGTATATTTGTTGAAAATATATTATACTATACTTGTATTATTGAAGAACTGCCTACAATCGCAGAAAAGAGGGTTACTATGGCTTTTAAAATCAATGACGAAAGAGCGCCGCTTGATCAGTTTTTACAGGGCGAATCTGTTCGTGCTTATGAATTTTTAGGCTCACACTTTGTGAACTGGGACGGCCGTCAGGGCGTTGTTTTCAGAGTATGGGCACCGAACGCATTGTCCGTTTCGGTGGTCGCTGATTTTAACGACTGGAACAATGACGCAAACTTTATGTACAAAATCTCGGACGGCGGCGTCTGGGAGTTGTTTATTGAGGGAATTCCCGAGTTTGCCTGCTATAAATATTGTGTCGAAACCCCGTGGCATGAGAGAAGGCTTAAAACCGATCCTTATGCTTTTCATTGCCAGACTCGTCCTGACAACGCATCCCGTGTTTACGAGATTGACGGCTACGAGTGGCATGATGAAAAGTGGTATGATTACAAAAAAGAGCATCCGCACAAGAGTATGCCTGTCAATGTTTACGAGGTAAATGCTGGTTCTTGGCGTAAGTATGAGGACGGCAATGTTTTCAGCTATCGCAAGCTTGCTGATGAGCTTATTCCTTATGTTAAGAATATGGGCTACACTCACATTGAGTTTATGCCTCTTACAGAATATCCGTTTGACGGTAGCTGGGGATATCAGGTTACAGGCTACTTTGCCGCAACATCCCGTTACGGTGAGCCGAAAGACCTTATGTATTTTGTGGACAGATGTCATGAAGAGGGCATCGGCGTTATCCTTGACTGGGTTCCTGCCCACTTCCCGAAGGACGCACACGGTCTTGGCAGATTTGACGGTACAGGCTGTTATGAATATGAAGATCCCCGTATCGGTGAACACAAGGAATGGGGTACATATATCTTCAATTACGGCAGATATGAGGTAACAAGCTTCCTCCTTTCATCTGCAATGTTCTGGCTTGACAAGTATCATGTTGACGGTATTCGTGTTGATGCCGTTGCATCAATGCTTTATCTTGACTACAACAGAAAAGACGGTGAGTGGATTGCAAACGCATACGGCGGAAGAGAAAACCTTGTTGCCGTAGATTTCCTGCAGAAGCTCAACACGGTTGTACATATGTTCCACCCCGAGGCTATGATGATTGCCGAAGAAAGTACGGCATGGCCGAATGTTACACGCTATCCGATTAAGGATATGGGACTCGGCTTTGACTACAAGTGGAATATGGGTTGGATGAACGATATGCTTTCGTACATCTCACTTGATCCGTTGTGGAGAAATTATCACCACGACACCCTTACATTCAGCATGGTTTATGCTTTTTCCGAGAACTTTATGCTCCCGATTTCTCATGATGAAGTTGTTTACGGCAAGGGTTCTCTCATCAATAAAATGCCCGGCGACTATGATATGAAGTTCAGCGGTGTGAGAGGTTTCATAGCGTATATGATGGCTCACCCGGGTAAGAAGCTTATGTTTATGGGCAGTGAAATCGGTCAGTTTGACGAGTGGAATGCGAACGAGGAGCTTGAATGGAACCTTCTTTCATTTGAAAAGCACCGTCAGCTTAACCTTTTCTTTTCTGAGGTAAACAAGTTCTATCGTGATGTTCCTGCCATGCATGAGAACGACTATGATTGGGACGGTTTCCAGTGGATTGCACTTGATGACTACAAGAACAGCATCATTTCGTTCCGCAGAATTGCTTATGACGGCAGTGAAATCATCTGCGTGTGTAACTTCCAGCCTGTTCAGCACGATAACTATGTTGTTGGTGTGCCCGAATACGGCATTTATGAAGAAGTGTTCAACTCCGAGGCTGAAGAATTCGGCGGTTGCGGAATCAGAAACGAGGGCGAGCTTAAGGCTAAAAAGAAGAAAGACCACGAGCTCAACTATTCAATGGAAATCACAGTTCCGCCGCTTGCTGTTATGTATTTCAAGCTTAAAAAGAAGCTGGCTCTTCCCGTAAAGAAAAAGACTACGGCAAAGAAGGACGCCGCTCTTGCAAAGCTTAAAGCCGAAAAGGCAAAGAAATCGGCAAAGGCTGCTCCGAAAAAGGAAGATAAGGCAGAAAAAGTAAAGGTTGAAGCAAAGTCTGCAAAGGCAGAAGCAACCGCTGAAAAGGTTGAAAAGAAAGCCGAACCCGCTCCCGAAAAGCCCGTTAAAAAGGCAGTAAAAGCAGTTAAGGAGGAAACTCCTGCTCCTGCTGAGGTTGAGAAAAAAGCTGAAAAAACAGAAAAAGCAGAAAAAGCAGTTAAGACTGAAAAAGTCGAGAAAACCGAAACTGCCGTAAAGGCTGAAAGCAAAACCGTAAAAGCTGAAAAGCCTGCCGAAAAGAAAACAACAGCTAAAAAATAATCAAAATATTACAAATCATTTGTGCCGATGGATTTTTCTGTCGGCATTTTTGTTTGCCCGAAAACGCATTACATACAAAATTTTTGTAAAGTCTATTGTTATTGTGACCGTATTTGTGGTATAATCATTTAAATACGGAATGCCGAAAATTGTCGTTTGAACGGCACAAAATTGTCGGCTGATTTTAATTTTGATTATTACGGAGAATTTTATATGAAAATCGACAACAAAAAGGCAAGAATAATTCTTGCGGTTATTATTGCGGTGAGCCTTGTCATAAGCACGGTTTATATGTTTTCAAAACAGGGCTTTCACGAGGACGAGCTTCTGACCTATAACCTTGCAAATTCCTCAAAACAGCTTAATGTTGACGGAGGTTGGAACAGTCCCGAGGATTTCAACGAGTATCTTGCCGTGTCGCCCGATGACAGATTCGACTATGCTCAGGTATATGAAAATCAGATTATAGATGCGTCGCATCCGCCTCTCTATTACGCACTTGTTCACACGGTCTGTTCATTCTTTCCGGGCGTGTTCTCAAAATGGCTTGCCTATTCAATAAATGTGCTTGCCATGGCAGGCATTTTGATTATGCTTTATAAAATCGGACGGAAAATCACGGGCAACAATCTTTACGCCTTGATCGGTGTGGGGGCATATGCTCTGAGTATTGCGTGTATTACCACGACAATTTATCTCAGAATGTACGCAACGCTTACCTTCTGGGTGCTTGCGTTCGTTTATATGAGCATAAAGCTCTATGAAAAAAAGAACACCGTCGGCATAAAGGACTGCATTCTGCTTGCAGTTACAGTGCTTTGCGGTGTGCTTACCCAGTATTATTTCATTCTCTTTGCAGGACTTACGGGACTTGTTTTCCTTGTGTTCAAAATCAAGGAAAAGTGCGGTAAAGACCTTATTAAGTACATTATTGCGGCTGTTGTCGGTGCAGGACTTGCACTCTGCATTTATCCGTACATAATCTCGAATGTACTCGGCGGCAACCGTGGACTCAGTTCGCTTGATATGTCGGCGCTTGATATGGTTACGGTTGTAACATATGTTTTCTACAAGCTTTGCACCTATGTTCAGATTCTTGCAAAGGATATGTTCATCAATCAGGTTTGGTTGCTCGGACTTTGTACAGCCGCAGTTATCGGATTCGGAATTTATTTCCGTTTTGTGAAAAAGGTAAAAATTCCTAAAAAGGCGATGTTTGCCGTAGTTCCGGCAGTTTGCTATTTCATCGGCATTTCACTTGTTTCACCGTTTAACAGCGACCGCTATGTTATGGCGTCACTTCCGCTGATTGCGATGCTTTTTGCATTCTCGTTCATCAGAATTTTCACACTTTTCAAAAATCAGAAGATACGCCTTGCCGTGCCTGTATGCATTTTGCTTGCGTCAGTCACAGCGTTTGTTACGGTTAAGCCCTATTACACATACGGCAAAACAAATCTCTATGAGCCAAAGACAGACAACTGCATTTTTATCGGAACTGCAATGCTTGAATGGAACAAGTGTATTGACAAGTTTATGAACTACGACAGCACAATGATTGTTCAGAGTTCAAAGTTCTCTCCGACTCTCGGCGATGAGCTTGAAGAATTTGCCGAAAAACGAGGAGTTATCACCAACGGAAAGGTTTCTTCGCTTGCCGAGGCATTTATGTTTAACGGCGACACAAATAAGCAGGAAACCGACAGCATGGAAAAACTCAAAACGGACAAAAAGCTTGCGTCACTTGACGAGGTAACGGTTTATGTTTCCCGCCTTGCAGACAAAGATGATGTGCTTAAATACATAACGGAAAACACAAAATTTAAGAATTATGAGCTTATTCAGGCTGATTACAGCTTTGAAGATTTCTACAACTGGTACGACTATTTTGTTGAAACCGAGTCGTATTGCAATGTTTATCGTTTTTATTAACAGAGGTGTTTAAAATGAATTCGGATAAAATCGATCGCAAAAATTCTATCGGTGTAGCATTTTCGGGCGGCGGACTTCAAGGTATTGCTCACATCGGTGCTGTTCAGGCTCTTTATGAACTCGGAATCCATCCGCAGTATGTTTCGGGTACAAGCTCGGGTGCGGCAATGGCGGCAATCGTTGCAATGGGCTGTGATTCCGATGAAATGAAAAGGGTTGCAAAAAAGCATTGGAAAACTCTTGCCGAAATCGACAACGGCCTTATTTTCAAATCTCTTGCACAACTTATTCTAAATAAAAAGATTCAGAAAGACGGCATCAAGTCGGGTGAACTGATTGAAGATGTTATCCGTGACATTATGAATGAAAAAGGAATAACAGGCTTTGAAAATCTTCCGATTAACCTTTCAATCTGTACGGTTGACACGCTTACAACCGATGAATGTATTTTTACAACCAAGGAAGAAAATCTTGAAAACGAGCATATTCACTACATAACAGGCGCTCCGCTTGAAACTGCTGTTCGTGCAAGTATGTCATTCCCTGCAATTTACACAACCTGTCCTTATGACAAGTACAACTTTATTGACGGCGGTTCAAAGGACAATTTGCCCGTAAAAATTCTGCGTGATATGGGCGTCGGCAAGGTTCTTGCAATCGGCTTTGATATTATGACCTACAATCCCGACGCAGGCCTGGGTGGTCTTATTAAGGTTATTTGGCGTGCGCTTGATGTTTATTCAATTGACGGCACAAGAGAGTCAAAGAAAATGGCTGACCTCGCAATTGATATCAAGAACGAAAACACACAGCTTTTCTCAATGGACAGCGTTGACGAAACCATTCAGGAGGGCTACGATGCGATTATGGCTCACAAGGACGAAATTTTAAAGGTTTTCGGTGAGCAAAACAGTGCGGAATAATTAAGATTAAAGAGGACTTCTTTTTTGAGAAGTCCTTTTGATGTAGATGAAACGAGGATTTTATGTTAAAAATTTTGAATAAAACCCGAAAGGTATCGGGCAAAATGTCCGTACCAAAACAAATTATGACAACATTCTTTGCTTTGCTTTTTGGCGGTGGCATGGGAATTGTCGCAAAGTTTCTTGATTTGAACAGACTGCCGAGCTTTCTCGATTGGCTTGATTTGTCAAACTTTTTGGGCAGAACAGCACCGTGGATTTTTATTGCCGTGTGCCTTGCCGTATTCAGCAAATCACCCTTAAAAGCAGGAATTAATGTTTTTGCGTTTTTTGTGGGAATGTTAATAGGGTACTATGTGTGGACAAGTGTTTTTGCAGGCTTTTATCCCGATATTCCGTACCTTATGAGGTGGCTGATTCTTGCTGTTGTATCGCCGTTTTTGGCATTTCTGATTTGGTATGCAAGGGGACGGGGTGCGCTTGCAATCGGAATTTCTTCCGTACTCATAGCAATATTCTGTTGCTTTGCATTTAATCTCAACTTTGCCGATTTCAGAATTCTGTACTTCCCCGAATTTATACTTTGGCTTGCAAGCATCGGAATTTTGTTCAAGGATGTAAAACAGAGCGCATTTTCTCTGCTGATTTCAATTCCCGTTGCCCTTTCGCTTGAATACACGGGACTTCTCGGAATTATCGGCATTGGTTGATATTTTTAAATCTCTGTTGTATAATCTAAGTGCAGATTATTTGCATCTCTAAAGTGATGTAAATAATCATAGAAATTCAAAATGTGAAAAATGTAAAAAATTTGCAGGAGGGTGATTTTTGTGGATATCAGCGTTGGCGACAGAGTTGAGATGAAAAAACAGCACCCATGCGGTTGCAAAACCTTTGAAATTCTGCGTGTGGGAATGGATTTTAAGATAAAATGCGAAAAATGCGGCAGAGAGGTTATGGCGCCCCGTGCAAAGATTGAAAAAAATATTAAAAAAATTTTGACGGAGTAGGATATATATGTTTGAAAAAATCGAAATATTTGACAAAAGGTACTCCGAGCTTTCCGAAAGGCTCTACCAGCCGTCAGTAGCGGGCAATCCCGAGGAATATCAGAAAATTATGAAGGAAATCAAGTCGATTGAGGAAATCGTTTTGACCTACCGTAAATACAAAGAGGCTGTTCAGACCGAAAAAGACAGCCTTGAAATTCTTGAGGAAACAAGCGACAAAGAGCTTAAAGAGCTTGCTCAGATTGAGCTTGATGAGGCTAAGGATAATATCAAAAATCTTGCGGAAGATTTGAAAATTCTGCTTTTGCCGAAGGATCCGAACGATGAACGGAATGTTATCGTTGAAATCCGTGGCGGTGCAGGCGGTGAGGAGTCGGCTCTGTTCAGTGCGGTTCTTTTCAGAATGTACTCGATGTATGCCGAAAAAAAGGGCTTTAAAATCGAGATTATCAATGCCAATGAAACCGAAATCGGCGGTTACAAGGAAATTTCCTTTATGATTGAGGGCGAGGGTGCATACTCACGCTTTAAGTACGAAAGTGGTGTTCACCGTGTTCAGCGAGTACCCGAAACCGAAAGTCAGGGCAGAGTTCACACATCGACAACAACCGTTGCGGTTTTGCCCGAGGCAGAAGATGTTGAGCTTGAAATTGATCCGAATGACCTCAAAATTGACACCTTCCGTTCAAGCGGTGCAGGCGGTCAGCATATCAACAAAACAAGTTCCGCAATCCGAATCACTCACTTGCCCACAGGTATGGTAGTTGAGTGTCAGGACGAGAGAAGTCAGTACAAGAACAAGGACAAGGCTCTTAAAGTTCTCAAAAGCCGACTTCTCAAGGAAAAACAGGACAAACAGGCGAGTGAAATTGCCGAAAACAGAAAAATGCAGGTAGGTACGGGCGACCGCAGTGAGCGAATCCGCACATATAACTATCCGCAGGGCAGAGTAACCGACCACAGAATCGGTCTTACTCTCTACAAGCTTGAAGAAATTCTCAACGGCAGCCTTGACGAAGTGATTGATGCACTTGTTGCCGCTGACAGAGCCGAAAAGCTCAAAAAAAGTATGGAAAAATAATCCGGTGATAATTGTGAAAACATTGTTGTTAAAAAATACAGAGGAAGATATAAAAACCGCAGCAGAGTTGCTTAAAAACGGCGGTGTTGTAGGAATCCCGACCGAAACAGTTTACGGACTTGCGGCTGACGCACTCAACCCCGAGGCTGTAAAGAAGATTTTTAAAGCAAAGGGCAGACCCGGGGATAATCCGCTGATTGTCCACATCTGCGATTTTTCCGATATTGAAAGACTTAACCTTGTGACGAAAATCCCCGACACGGCAAAAAAACTTGCCGATGCGTTCTGGCCGGGACCGCTCACAATGATTATGAAAAAGTCGGATGTTATTCCGAATGAAGTTTCGGCAGGACTTGACACGGTTGCAATCCGTTTTCCGAGCCACAAAACCGCACAGGCGATTATCCGTGAATCGGGTACGGTTCTTGCCGCACCTTCGGCAAATATTTCGGGCTCACCCAGTCCGACAACCGCACAGCATGTTATGAACGATATGGACGGCAAAATCGACGCTGTTCTTGACGGCGGTGCAAGTGAGGTAGGTCTTGAAAGCACGGTAATCACTCTTGCGGGAGATGTTCCGAGGGTACTTCGCCCGGGCGGAATTACGGTTGAAATGCTCGAAAGCGTTCTCGGCAAGGTTGAAGTTGATGATGCGGTTTTGCACAAACTTGCAGACAATGTAAAGGTTGCAAGCCCCGGTATGAAGTACAAGCACTATGCGCCAAGGGCGAGAGTAATACTTCTTAATTGCAACGATGAGCAATATATTGATTATGTAAACAAAAAGGCGGCAAAGGGAGTTGCGGCGCTCTGTTGCGACGAGGATATTCCGCTTTTGAAAACTCCCGTTTTCTCTCTCGGAAAACGAAACGACTATACAAGACAGGCTCACACGCTTTTTGACGAGCTTCGCAGAATTGATGAGGACGACAGCGTTAAGGTTGTATATTCAAGACTGCCAAAAACGAACGGCGTCGGAATGGCTGTTTACAACCGACTTATAAGAGCGGCAGGCTTTGAGGTGATTGACCTTGAACAGAATTAAAATTGTCGGTCTTACGGGACAGAGCGGTGCGGGAAAAAGCACGGTTTCGGCATATTTTGCCAAAAACGGAATGTGCGTTATAAATGCTGACGAGATTGTAAAAAATCTTTACACTCCCGATTCCGTATGCTTAAAGGCTGTTTCGGGTGTTTTCGGTCAGGATATTATCCTTTCTGACGGTAACATTGACAGACCGTTGCTTGCCAAAAGGGCATTTTCAAGCAAAGAAAACACACATTTGCTCAATTCAATTGTTCATCCGTTTGTTACATATGAATTTATGCAGATGGCGAAACAGGCTCAGACAGACGGCAAAAGCGTTGTGATTTATGACGCTCCTCAGCTTTTTGAAAGCGGTGCCGATGTGTTTTGCGACCTTATTGTAAGCGTTACCGCTAAAAAAGAAATAAGGCTTGAGCGAATCTGCAAAAGGGATAACATTGACATTTCCCGTGCAGAGCTAAGAATGTCTGCACAGCTTGACGAGGAATTTTTCAGAAGTCACAGCGACATTGTCATTGAAAACAATTTTTCTATAGAGCAAGTCGAGCTTGCCGCACAAAAGGCGGCAGAGGCTATTAACAACCTGATGAGGTGATAGGATGCCCCAATCAAGGCGATATAAAAAGAAAAAAAGTGCAGGAAAGGCGATTTTGGCATGGATAATTGTGCTTGCAATTCTTGCGGCGGGAGTATTTGTGTTTGTTTCGGTCTTTTACGAGGACGCAAAGAAAAAGCTTGATGAGATGAATTATCCACGCACCTACAGCACATATGTTGAAAAAGCCGCCAAGGATTATGACCTTGATCCTGCGTTGATATATGCCGTAATCCACACGGAAAGCGGCTTTGATCCGAAAGCCGAATCGGGCGTCGGAGCAAAGGGTGTTATGCAGATGATGCCATCGTCCTTTGAGTGGCTGCAGGAGCAAAGAGGTTGTGCGGGACAGTACACCGAGGATGACCTGTTTGACCCCGAAATCTGTATTGATTACGGAAGTTATCTTTTAAAATATTTTTACGATTATTACGGCACGGAACGCTCGGCAATTGCCGCATATAATGCCGGCTTTGTTGTAAGCGACTGGCTCAACGACACCAATTACAGTTCGGACGGAAAAAATCTTGATTCCATTCCGTATCCCGAAACAGAGAATTATGTTGACAAGGTTGAAAGTGCCAAGGAAATGTATATAAAACTTTATTATTCACAATCTAATTAAGTGCAAAGATGTTCCGATGCCTTTGGCGGCGGATTTCAAAATAAAATGGTTTTGCCGTGTTTTACGGCACAGAAAGGACGGTTATTATGGCTGAAGAAAAGTCAAAGACAACTTTATTAAAGGAAAAAATTATGATGACCGAACCGAAGGGCGTTAAGGCTCTTTCGGAGGAAGAAATTAAAAAGGCAGACAGCTTTTGCGATGGTTACAAAAAGTTTCTTGATAACTCACCCGTTGAGCGTGAGGCTGTTCGCTATACTGTTGAGCTTGCCAAAAAAGCAGGTTTTGCAGAGTATGAGCAGGACAAAGAATATAAGGCCGGTGACAGGCTTTATTATGTAAACCGTGACAAGGCTGTTGCTCTTGCCGTAATCGGTAAAAACGGTGTTAAGAACGGTGCAAGGCTTGCAATCGCTCATATTGATTCCCCGAGAGTTGACCTCAAACCGAATCCTCTTTTTGAGGCAAACAATCTTGCTTTCTTTAAGACTCATTACTACGGCGGTCTTAAAAAATATCAGTGGACAACAATTCCGCTTTCACTTCACGGTTCGGTTGTAAAGCTTGACGGTACAAGAGTTGACATCTGCTGGGGCGATGATGAGAACGAAAGCTGTTTCTGCATTACAGACCTTCTTCCGCACCTTGCAAGGGAGCAGGCGTCAAAGCCAATGGCAAAGGCAATTGAGGGCGAAAACCTCAATGTTATCCTCGGCTCTCGTCCATATGATGCAGACAGCGACGAAAAAGACCTTGTAAAGCTCAATGTAATGGCTGTACTCAATGAGAAGTACGGTATCTGCGAGGGTGACTTCCTTTCGGCTGAGCTCTGCCTTATCCCGTCTTTTAAGTCAAGAGATATCGGTTTTGACAGAAGCATGATCGGCGGTTACGGTCATGATGATAAGGTTTGTGCTTATCCGGCTGTTATGGCGGCTCTTGATGTTGAAATGCCCGAGCAGACTTGTATCACATATCTTACAGACAAAGAAGAAACAGGCAGTGACGGCAACACAGGTATGCAGAGCGACTTCCTCCGTTTCTTCATCTATGACCTTGCAAAGCAGGACGGTGTTGACGGCTACCGTGTTCTTTCAAAAAGCACCTGTCTTTCTGCCGATGTAAATGCCGCATTTGATCCGACTTATGCGTCTGCATATGAGGCTAACAACTGCTCATACATTAACAACGGTGTAATTATTTCAAAATACACAGGTCACGGCGGAAAGTATGACACATCAGATGCGTCTGCCGAATATATGGGAAAAATCAGAGCTATGCTTGAGAACAACGATATTCTCTGGCAGGTCGGTGAACTCGGCAAGGTTGACGGCGGCGGCGGCGGAACAATCGCAAAGTATGTTGCCAATATGAATGTCGATGTTGTTGACCTCGGCGTTCCCGTGCTTTCAATGCATGCTCCGTTTGAAATTGTTTCCAAGACAGATGTTTATATGGCATACAGAGCATTTTTCACTTTTTTTGATACAAAAGATTAATTTCGGAAAAAATACAAAAAACACTTGATTTTTGCACCGAGTTGTGATATCATACTACTTGCGGCTGATAAAAGGCCGCATATGCGCCGGTAGCTCAGCTGGATAGAGTGTCTGACTACGAATCAGAAGGTCGGGAGTTCGAGTCTCTTCCGGCGCGCCAAGAAAAACGCACTTGTGTAAACAAGTGCGTTTTTCAGTTATATTCGCCTGTCGGCGAGTGATATTGCCGTGCAGTGATATTCGGTCATACCGAGTGATATTGCCTGCGGCAGTTTTAAAGCGAATATAATATCACCGAGAGCGAAAGCGAGCGATAACACATTTATATCACGCCGAGTTAAACGAGGCATATCACCGATAACTTTACAGACATTCGGCTTTGTGATATATTGTATTTTGGGTGATGATTGTGTCTGAAAGTATTTTACGGAATAAATCAAAAGAATTTGCAAAACAGATTGTATATATGTGTCGTGATATCAAAGCAAATGCAAGAGAATCGGTTTTAACTAATCAACTTTTGCGTTCGGGAACAAGTATAGGTGCAAATATTCACGAAGCACAATATGCGCAGGGTAAAAAGGATTTTATCTCCAAGTTGGAAATAACACAAAAAGAGTGCTTTGAAACTGAATATTGGCTGGAACTTCTTTTTGAAACAGGATATATATCCGAAACCGTATATAAGCCATTGCAAAATCAGTGCGGCACAATCAGGAGAATGCTGATTTCATCGATCAATACAGTAAAGAAAAACGATAAATGAAACATATAAACAGTCTAACGCCGTAAGCGTTTCTGATGATTAAGTTTATCTAATCCTTTACACCTTAAAACTCAGACCTCATCCTTGTACAATAAACACTATCTTTTAAAGAATGTTAGTTAAATTTTGTTCAAAGTATGCATAAAATGAAAATTATTGTGTACAATGGCTTAAAAAAATAGATTATAAAGGCTATTTTCAGCATTTCTACTCTTTGAATTTGGAGCAATTTGTGATAGAATGTACATAAAGTGGTTACAAATAGGTAACAATCACTTTGAATTCAAAAAAAGGAGTGTTTCTTTGCGAAATGTTTTAAAAAGTGTTTTTAGCAAAAAGGTTTCTGCGGCAGTTCTCACGGCTGTAATGCTGTTTGTGTCGGTTTTCTCAATGTCGATGATTGCGAGTGCGGCATCGTTCTCACCGAGACTGTCTGCCCCGAGTTCAAGTAACAAATATTATTACAGTAATTTAAATGTTTTTTATAAGTATGGTTACGGCATGCCTAACTGTACAGCATATGCCTACGGCAGAGCTTATGAGATTCTCGGTTCTGAGCCAAAGCTTTCGTGGAACAATGCCGAGCAGTGGTATGATTACAACAAGTCTAACGGCTACTACAAGTACGGTAAGGATCCAAAGGTCGGCGCAATTGCCTGCTGGTCATACAGCTATGGCGGCGGTCATGTTGCTGTTGTGGAAAAGGTTGAAAACGGTGTGATTACACTTTCAAACTCTGCATACAGCGGTGATAATTTTTACATTTCCACAGCGAGTATCTCCGACCCGAAGGTTGGCGGTAACAAAGGGTGGAATTTTCAGGGCTACATTTACCTTGGCGATTTCAGCGGCAGTACAAGCACTACTCAGGCTACAACCAAAAAGGTAACTTACACAACAGGTACATATAAAACAAATGTTGACGATTATCTCAACATGAGAAGCGGTGCGGGTACAAGCTATTCATATGTAACATCTGTTCCGGGCAATGTTACTCTTAATGTAACAAAGGTTTCAACAGCCGGCGGTTACACATGGGGTTACACCTCGTACAACGGCAAGACAGGTTGGGTTGCTCTTGAGTTCTGTACTTTTGTTTCTTCATCAACGGTACAGCCAACAACAGCAAAACCTACTGTACAGCCTACCACAGCCAAAGCCACGGTTCAGCCGACTACTGCAAAGGCAACTGTTCAGCCGACAACAGCCAAGGCTACACAGCCTGCAACAGTACAGCCTACTACGGTACAGGCAACAACAGCTCCTGTAACTACACAGCCGAGCAATGACAACAACAATGATACTCCGTATATGATCGGCGATGTAAACCTTGACGGTCATGTTGATGTTATTGACGCAACTGAAATCAGCAAGTACATTGTTTCAATTTCAACACTTTCTGATGTTCAGAGAGAACTTGCGGATTACAACCATGACGGTGAAATCAATATCGTGGATGCCACAGAAATCCAGAAATTTGTTGTCGGTAACAACTGATAACAACAAAACAAAATCAAAACACGCTTTGCATTTTGCAGAGCGTGTTTTTTGTTTGGAACTTTTATAACAAAGAAGGGTATGCGAGGATGCATACCCTTTTTGAGTTTAATAAGTTTAATATTTAAGCATTATGTCAACGAAAAATTCACCGCTATTGTTGCCTGCATCAAAAATTCCGTCATAGACTTCGGTTATGCTCTTCATGGAGTGAAGTCCGATGCCCTTGCCCTGATGCTTTGTGGACGAATAAGTTTCGCCGTCCATTTTCAAGGGTTTGTCGTAGTTGTTTGTTGAAACAATGTACAAACAGTCGCCTTTTATTTCGGAAGTCAGGTTAAAATATCTTTTGCCTTCTTCTACGGTACAGCAACCGTCAATTGCGTTTTCAAGTATGTTGCCGAAAATACTGCAGAGGTCAACATCAAGAATTCTCGATTTGTCGGGCAAATCAATCCGCCAGTTAATGTCAACATTGTTCTCAATCGCCTGTTGTCGATAGTGATTGAACAAAGCATTGAGTGCGTCACTTTTGCAGATTCGCACAGGTGCTGTTACAGTCAGCGAATTTTCATACTGGGCAATGTAGTCTTTCAGCGCCGAAAGATTTCCTTCATCTGCAAGTCGGCTCATAACATGAACTGAATGTTTAAAATCATGCCTTGCTTTTGAGGTGTATTTTATGTACGACTGCAACGATTCTGTGTAACTTTTCTGAATTTCAAGAATGTTGTTTCGTTCTGTAAGCTTTGTTTTTTCAATAGTAGTCTTGCTGAAAATGTAGAATAATATGAATACTATAAGATACAATGCAAGCTCAAATATTGTAATGATGAATCCTTTTGCATAAACCTTTCCAACACGAATATTTGCGTAGGAAATCGGTATGATATAGATGTTTGATACCATAAGTGCAATGGGCAAAATTGAAAACAAATACCACACCTTGCCGATATTTATGTTGTCAATCATCCATGCGTAATATTTTGTAAGCGGAACAAGCGCTCCCATTGCCGCAACCGAAAGCCCCATTTGAATCAGGCTATATGAGGTGTTAACTCCTCGTGAGATTTCTTCCTGAAAAAATGAGTTGATAAAATATGAATACAGCGAAAAGAATGGAATCAAACAGCACACACTTATAAAAACAAACAAACAGCGTGCTGTTCCGGCCTTTGTAACGCTTTTAATAAGGAAGAAAAATATTACAAGGTCGGGGAAGAGAACAAAGTTTAAATTCTGAATGTCAAAAGCCGTCATCACAATTGACGAGAGAGAACCGAGTATGATAAATGAACACAAAAAGAGCGTTACTATCTTTGAAATCGGGTATTTTAATTGATTTTTTAACGGTAAAAGGCAGAATAAACTTAACGGTATTATTATGACAAAGCTGAAAAATGCCTGAAGAAATTTTATGAATGTGTCCATATTCACCTCCGCTGGTTTTCTCTGATTTTTTTGAACATATATTCACGGATACTCTGTTCAATCCGAGTTTTTTCACGAATTTTAATCGGGAATCTTTCACCGTTGCCTGTAACACATACAGAGCCTTCAATGTCCTTTATGTAATCGGCATTCAGCACGATTCCCCTGTTTACGGGTATGAAACGGGTGTCGTTGTCTGCAAGCTTGAGAAACTCTGTAATGGTCATTCGTGTGCGATATCTAAGTCCCGAAACAACACCTATGTTGATATAATGTGCATCAGATTCAACAGAAACAATTTCCTTAAGCGAAATCAGCGTGTTTCGGCGGTCACACATAACTTCAATGTATTTTGAATTATCCGATACATATGACGAGGCATCATCAAGTACCTTGTAAATCTGCTCAGCTTTGTAGGGTTTTGTTATGTAATGAAAAGCGTGAACGGAAAATGCCTGCATCATAAAATCGGGGCTTGTTGTGACAAATACAATAAGAATATTACGGTCTTTTTCACGAAGCTTTTCAGCCACGGCAATGCCGTTCATCTTCTCCATAAAAATATCTACAAAGGCTATTTTGTAGGTGTTTTCCTTGAATGAATTGAAAAAAGCTATTCCGTCAGGAAAACAATCAATCTGCACATTTTGCTTGTGTCCGCCAAAATATGCGTTGCAGATTGAGTAGAGAATGTCTGCCTGAGGCTTTTCGTCGTCAATTACTGCAATTTTCAAGATATAGCCTCCTTTGAAATAATTTAATTCGGGGCAATGATTAACTGCACTTAGATTATACCATAAATTTGAAAAATATTATATCCGATTGTCATATGTTTTTGCCAAAAGATTGATGTTTGTGCCAATTTGTTGAAATGTTGCATTAAATTGGCTATCATTGAGGTGATAAAAGCGAAACACGAAAATTGCGGTGTTTCCGTAAATCAAAATCGGAAAGTAAAAAATATCGGAAAGAGGTAATCAACTATGAAAAAAATCAAGAAGTTAGCTTTATTGCTTGCAATTTGTATGGTAGGTACAGTAGGTCTTGTAGGTTGCGGTAATGACGGTGACTCGTCAAGCAAAAACGAAAGTTCGGCATCACAGACTGCTGACGACAATGCAAACAGCGCAGATGACAGCGCCGCTGATTCAAAGGACGGCGATTCATCGGCAAGCGTGGTAGGTACTTGGACTGTTACCGCACTTGAGGGTACAGACGGTAAAGCGGTTTCAATTGATGACTACGCAACAGCAAACGGTGTTGCCCCCGAAACTTTGAAATGTACATACACATTTGCAGATGACGGTACATTCTCAGGCGAAATGAGCGGTGTGACTGTTTCGGGCAATTACACATTTGAGGGTACAGATCTCGTTATGACAGTAGGCGAACAGCAGTTTAACTACACATATGACGCTGACAATGATATGCTCAAATACACAGATCCTAACACAGGCCTTTCAAGTTATTGCGAAAGACAGCAGTAATTGTAATCTAATCCCAATTTCCTAATACTACACTACACAAAACAACCGCTCACCGAAAGGTGGGCGGTTGTTTCTGTTTGATGACATGATTGTTATTCTGTATGAGCGGATATTATCCGCCCGCAAGTAATCGCCGTACAATGATATGGATAAATTCAATTATATAAGTAGAATAGAATTACCGTTATTTTGTAGCGGCGAACACGGTTCGCCGCTACAGTAGGTCAATTACATTGTGACATTTATAAAATATATCTTAATATATAATTTGTGTTATTACTTACTCGCCGTTAATTTACTTTATTTGTCGGAGTTCCGTTCAGAAAATTTTTGATGTTGTCAGAAACTATGCCCATAAGGTGTTCTCTGGTTTCAACGGGCGCCCATGCGATGTGGGGAGTGATTATGCAATTTTTTGCACCCATAAGAATGCAGTCCTCAACCATAGGCTCAACCTTGAGGGTGTCGATTGCCGCACCGCCGAGGTGACCGCTTTCGAGTGCCTCAAGCAAATCTTCTTCAACCATAACACCGCCTCTTGCCGTGTTTACGAACAATGCACCCTGTTTCATTTTGGCAAAGGCATTTTTGTCAAACATATTTTCCGACTGTGGATTTAGCGGACAATGAACGCTTACAATGTCGCTTGTTTCAAGAAGTTCGTCAAATGAAACATCTTTGATTCCGTCAATATTTTTCGGAGTTCTGCTCGATGCGATTACATTCATATCAAAAGCGTTTGCAATTTTTGCAACAGCCTTTCCGATGTTTCCGAGTCCGACAATGCCGAGTGTTTTGCCTGCAAGTTCATTCAGCGGATATACAAACGGTGAAAAAGTTTTGCTTCTTTTCCACTTGCCGTCCTGAACAAACCGATTATATTCCGCAGTGTGATTGAAATGTTCAAGAATGAGTGCAAATGTGTGCTGTGCAACCGCATTTGTTGAATATGAACCTGCGTTGCAGACGGTTATGCCGTTTTTGGTGCAGTAGTCAAGGTCAATGTTGTTGTAGCCTGTTGCAAAAAGTCCTATATATTTCAAATTTTTCGCAAATCGCATTGTGTGCGAATCAAGCAGAGTTTTGTTGCACACAACGATATCTGCATCTGCAATTTTCTCCGCAACTTCTTCATATTTCAAAAGACCGAACGACTCAACCTCGCCGAACCGATTAAGCGCATCGGCATTTACAATATCGTCAAGAACAGTCTGTGCGTCTGTTAAAACTATTTTCATCTTATCACCTCGTTTTTTACTGACTATAGTATATACCGAAAATTTTTTCCTTGCAATCCAAATCGAAATTTTGTATAATATTTGTGCATAAATTGAAAGGAACGGTATGTTAATGTATAAAAATTATCTTTTTGATTTGGACGGAACTTTGCTTCCCATGGATATGGAAAAATTCGTAAAGCTGTATTTTTCATCGCTCTGCAAGCGTTGCACTCCTGTTATAAAAATCGAACCCGACGCCCTTATAAAGGCGATGTGGGCAGGTACTGACGCTATGACAAAGAACGATAACAGCCGTACAAACCGTGAAGTTTTCTGGGAAACAGCAGGCAAAGTCAGCGGTGCCGACCTTGAAAAGTTTGATGACCTTTTTACCGATTATTACGAAAACGAGTTTATCGTTCCGAAAGATGCTACAAGCTTTACTCCTTATGCAAAGAAAAGCATTGATTTCATAAAGAAAAACGGCGGCAGACTTATTGCCGCAACAAATCCGATTTTCCCGTTTGTTGCAACAAAACGCAGACTTGAATGGGCAGGAGTTTCTCCCGATGATTTTGAACTTGTTACAACATACGAAAACTTTGGTTGCTGCAAGCCGAATCTGAAATATTTTGAAGAAATCTGCAAAAAGCAGGATATCAAGCCCGAAGACAGCATTATGATCGGCAACGATGTTGACGAGGATTTGTGCAGCGCAAAACTCGGCTTTGATACATACCTTATTACCGACACAATTGTGAACAGAGATAATAAGGATTATTCAGACTACAAAAACGGCAGTTTTGAGGAATTTTACAAAGATTTTCTCAAAGGCGATTAAATATGATTATATTGTGCGGTCAGACGGCATTTTGCTTTGTCTGACCGCTTTTTCTGTTTGCATTTAATTTTACTTTTACAGAATACCTTTTAATGCCTTAAATGAAATAAAAAAATAGTCGAATGTGGTATTATGTGATGTGATACAGGTTATCAGACGGGATTTATTTTGTTTTATATCTTAATTAAGCAGGTGAATGAATTATGTCAGAAGTAATCAGAATTTTTGTTGAAAAAAAGGATGGCTTCAATGTTCTTGCAAAGCAGACGCTTTGGGACATCCGCCACAACCTCGGTATGAAGTCTGTCGAAGATCTTCGTTACATTGTGCGTTACGATCTTGAGGGACTTACTAAGGAAGAATATGACAAGGCGAAAACCATTGTTTTGTCAGAGCCTAACGCCGATGTAATCTATGAAGAAACTCTCCCCGTTGAGGACGGCTGGAAGGTATTCGCAATGGAGTATCTCCCCGGTCAGTACGATCAGCGCGGCGACTCCGCCGAGCAGTGCGTTCAGCTCCTTACTCAGGGTGAGCGTTGCAAGGTTCTTACAGCAAGAGTAATTGCTCTCAAGGGCAATATTACAGACGAAGAGCTTGTAAAGGTTGAGGAGTACCTCATCAACCCTGTTGAAAGCCGTCTTGCATCTCTTGAAAAGCCAAAGACTCTTGATATGGAAATTCCCGTTCCCGAAAATGTTAAGAGGGTAGAGGGCTTCAACGGCTGGAATGACGATGAGATGCAGAAGTATTACGATTCAATGGGCTTTGCAATGACACTTGCAGACCTCAAGTTCTGCCGTGATTACTTCAGAGATACAGAGCACCGTGATCCGTCGGTTACAGAACTTCGTGTAATTGACACATATTGGTCGGATCATTGCCGTCACACAACATTCCTCACAAGACTTGAAGAGATTGAGATTGAAAAGTCTGCTCTCGGCAAGGTTATCGAGGACGCACTCAGCGAGTATTATGCAACCCGTGACGAGGTTTACGGCAAGGATACAAAGAGAATTGTTTCACTTATGGATATGGCTCTCATCGGTATGAAGTCACTCAAGAAAAAAGGACTCATTCCCGACCTTGACGAAAGTGAAGAAATCAATGCCTGCTCAATTCAGGTTCCCGTTACTATAGATGGAAAAACAGAACAGTGGCTCGTTCAGTTCAAGAACGAAACTCACAACCACCCGACAGAAATCGAGCCTTTCGGCGGTGCCGCAACCTGTCTTGGCGGTGCAATCCGTGATCCGCTTTCAGGCCGTTCATATGTATATCAGGCTATGCGTGTTACAGGCTCGGGTGATCCGACAATTCCTTTCAAGGATACAATGCACGGCAAGCTCCCTTCACGCAAAATTACAACAGGTGCCGCTCAGGGTTACAGCTCATACGGTAACCAGATTGGTCTTGCAACAGGTCAGGTAACCGAGCTTTACGATCAGGGCTATGTTGCAAAGAGAATGGAAATCGGTGCTGTTATCGGTGCATCTCCAAAGGAAAATGTTATCCGTGAAACTCCTCTTCCCGATGATGTAATCGTACTTCTCGGCGGAAGAACAGGCCGTGACGGCTGCGGCGGTGCAACAGGTTCTTCAAAGGCTCACGATGAAAACTCAATCGAAACCTGCGGTGCAGAGGTCCAGAAGGGTAATCCTCCGACAGAAAGAAAAATTCAGCGTTTGTTCCGCAACCCCGAAACTGCAAAGCTCATCAAGAGATGTAACGACTTCGGTGCAGGCGGTGTTTGCGTTGCTATCGGTGAACTTGCCGACGGTCTTACGGTTGACCTCGACAAGGTAACAAAGAAATATGACGGCCTTGACGGTACGGAGCTTGCTATATCCGAAAGTCAGGAAAGAATGGCTGTTGTTCTCGATAAAAAAGATGTTGACAAGTTTATTTCACTTGCATCAAAAGAAAACCTTGAGGCTACAGCCGTTGCGGTTGTAACCGAAAGTCCTCGTCTTACAATGAACTGGAGAGGCGACACAATTGTTGACCTCAGCCGTGAGTTCCTCAACACAAACGGTGTTACTCAGGTTGCCAAGGCTTATATCGAGGCTCCGAAGTGGGAAGGCTGCTACCGTAAGGTTGCTCCCGCAAAGCTTAAAGATATGCCTGCTGACGAGGCATTCCTTGAAAATATGTCAAGACTTGAAGTTTGCTCACAGATCGGTCTTGCAGAAAGATTTGATGCATCAATCGGTGCGGCTACGGTAATTATGCCGTTCGGCGGTAAGAATCAGCTCACTCCTCAGGAGGCTATGGCTGCAAAGATTCCGCTTGAGAAGGGCGAAACAGACGATGCAACAGCAATGAGTTACGGCTATATCCCCGGCGTTTCACGCTGGAGTCCGTTCCACGGCTCGGCTTATGCAGTTGTTGAATCGCTTTCAAAGCTGCTTGCAATCGGCGCAAACCCGATGACAGCAAGACTTACATTCCAGGAATATTTTGAAAGACTTAAAGATGTTCCTTCCCGTTGGGGTAAACCTGCCGCAGCACTCCTCGGTGCTATGCAGGCTCAACTCAAGCTCGGACTTCCGTCAATCGGCGGTAAGGACAGTATGTCGGGTACATTTGAGGATATTGATGTTCCGCCTACACTCGTAAGTTTTGCCGTTGCAATGACAAAGGCATCAAAGACAATTTCAACAGAATTCAAGAACTCAGGTTCAAAGGTTATCTTTGTTCCCGTTCCCGAAAATAAAGAAACACTTATGCCTGTATGGGATAAGCTTATCGAAATGTACAACGCTGTTTATGCTCTCTGCGAGGACGGCAAGGTGCTTTCTGCATCGGTTGTTAAAGAGGGCGGTACTGCCGCAAGCGTATGTAAGGCTTGCTTCGGTAACGGCTTTGGCTTTAAGTTTGCAAACGAACTCACAAATGACGAGCTTTTCGCTCCGCTTTCGGGTTCGCTTGTTATCGAACTTGCAGACGGTGCAGAGCTTTCAAACGATGTTCTTCACTATGACCTCGGTACTGTTACGAACGATGCAAAGATTACGGTAAACGGCAAGGAAATCGAACTTTCCGCACTCCTCGAAAAGTGGACTGCTCCGCTTGAAAAGGTATTCCCGACAAAGGCTGAAGTGCCTGAAATCGAAGTTGATGTTCCGCTTTACAGCGAGAGAAATACATCTTCACCTGCAATCAAGGTTGCAAAGCCTACTGTATTTATCCCTGTATTCCCGGGTACAAACTGCGAGGTTGATACGGCAAGAGCATTTGAAAAAGCAGGTGCAAATGTTGAAATGCTCATCGTCAAGAACCTTTCTTCAAACGATATTGAAGAAACAATTGACGAAATGGAAAAGCTCATTGCAAAGTCACAGATGATTATGCTTCCGGGCGGTTTCTCAGGCGGTGACGAGCCTGACGGTTCAGGTAAGTTCATTGCAACAACATTCCGCAACCCGAGAATTGCAGAGCAGGTTAACAACCTTCTCAAGAATCGTGACGGTCTTATGCTCGGTATCTGTAACGGATTCCAGGCTCTTATCAAGCTCGGACTTGTTCCTTACGGCGAAATCAGAGAGCTTAAAGCAAATGATCCGACGCTCACATTCAACACAATCGGCAGACATATTTCACATATGGCTTATACAAGAGTTACTTCCGTTAAGTCACCGTGGTTTGCAAATGTCAACGCAGGCGATGTGTTTGCTGTTCCCGTGTCACACGGTGAGGGCAGATTTATGGCTGATGTTGAAACTGTAAAAGAACTTGCAAAGAACGGTCAGATTGCAACACAGTATGTTGACCTTGCAGGCGACCCAAGCAGTGACATTGAGTTTAACCTCAACGGTTCTGTTTGTGCAATTGAGGGTATCACATCACCTGACGGCAGAGTTCTCGGTAAAATGGGACACAGTGAGAGAAAGGGCGAAAACCTTTACAAAAATGTTCCTTTTGCAAAAGACCAGCAGATTTTTGAAAGCGGCGTAAAATACTTCAAGTAATTTATAACCGAATATTTTATATAAAAACTAAGGACATCCGTTTTTTCGGATGTCCTTGTTGTTTGTGCGGTGTCAAATTATATCGGTTATCGGTGACTGTTAAACTTGCATTTCTGCTGTTTTTAACATATAATAATGTAAACGGGTTATTATTTAAAGTAGAGTGAAAGGAGTTATTTATGAAAAAAGTAGATTATCTTGTAACGGCTAAATGTGAAGCTTTGTATGAATACGCAAATTCTGTTATGGCAAAGTATGAAGATTATCTTGATTCGGAATCGGCTTTGGATTGCATAAAAAATATTTATGACGATTTGTGTGATTATAACACTAAAATTTTACTCTGCGACAGTATTGAACGATATGAGTTATTACTAAAAAATATAAAGGAATTTGATTCAATAATTAAACACATTTCAGATTCTGTAATGTCGGGTGTTTGATTATGAACTATTCGGAAGTAGAATTCAATAAAGCATATGCGAGAATAATTCACAGAATTTGTAAGTCAAAATCACCTGATTTAGCCAAATACACATTGGAATCTTCAATTAAATTTGCTTATGCAAAATCAAGAATTGAGAAATTAAATAAATAACAAAAGCAGAGAATATCTATGTTGATGTTCTCTGCTTTGTTACATTATTTTTCATGTTGAAAATGATAGCATACTGCTGACCGTAATTTTACATTTTCAATTTTCAACTTTCAATTTAGTAAATGCCTTGTACGGTGACTTCGCCTGAATTGATAAGTTTGGTGGTTTTGTCGGGAAGCTCTGCAATAAGCTCGCCGTCAGGGTTTACTCCCACAGCTTTTGCGGTAACGGACTTTCCGTTTTTGGTGAATGTTATATCTCTGCCGACTGTTGCGCAAAGGCTTGTGTATTCCTTTAATGCGACAGGGGAAAGCTTTAAATCGTTTTTGATGAATTCCTCTTCAATGTGGTTAAGCACACAGGCAAAGAATTTGTTCTTGTCAAAATGACCGCCTGTTGCAAGATAAATTGAAGTTGCCTTTTCCTTTATGTCATCGGGGAAATCCTGAGTATCGGCATTGATTCCGATGCCTGTAATTACATATTCTACGGCGTCAAATTCGGCACTCATTTCGGTTAGAATACCGACAAGCTTTTTCTTTCCGATGATGATATCGTTCGGCCATTTTATACGGCAGTCAAGTCCCGTGAATTCTCTGATTGCCTTGCAGACCGCAAGACCTGCAAGAGGGGTGATTGACGATACCTCTGACGGGGCAATCTTTGGTCTTAACAAAAACGAAAAGGTGATGCTGTCATCCTTTTTTGCTTTCCAAACTCTGCCGAGTCTTCCCTTGCCCTGAGTTTGTTCTCTGGCAACGGCAACCGTGCCGTTTTCGCAACCGTCTGCACCAAGCTTTTTGAGGTAATCATTTGTTGAACCAACCTCGTCAAGGACGATGAGTTTTTTGCCGATTACGGAGGTTTTCAGGTATTTTTCGATTGCAGGCTCGTTGAGGTGTGGGGGATAGGCAACAAGGCGGTATCCACGGTTTGTTACAGAGTCAATTGTGTAACCCTGCTCTTTAAGTCCGTTGATTGCTTTCCACACTGCCTGTCTTGACACACCAAGCTGTTCGGAAATTTCACTGCCCGAAACATAGCCGTCTGTTTTTGTTAAAAGTTCAATAATTTTCTTTTGCATAACATCACCGATTTTAAAATTTAATGTAAAAAAATTACGGACGATTCTAAACAAAATCGCCCGTTTTTGAATGTTAATTATTTACTTTTGTTTGCCGCAACAATTTTCTTGACCGCAATGCTTACTGCCGAACCGACAACAAAGCAAGCAATGATTTCAAGAATGCAGTTGATTGAAAGAGCAGGGATAACCACGGCTGTGATTACATTAAGGCCCATAACTTCGATACTGCCGAAAAGGATTGCCATAAAGCCAAGGAAGAAGGCTGTGTTCATAACAGGGCATAGTATAGTAGCGATAAGGTCGTTAAGATTGAACTTGCCTACAGTTTTACCTTCAAATACATTGCCCAGACCTTTTGCGATAAGTCCTGTGAACCAACCCATAAGAGCTCGTGCAACAACACAAATTATAAAGGTGTAAAACCAGTTGATTGAAAGCATTGCCGTGCCGAATGCGTCCATACCAAAGCATTGTACAAAGCTTGTGATACCAAAGAGTGTGCCGAGAATCAATCCTGCTGTAGGACCGAGAACGGTTGCACCGATTGCAATCGGAATGCAAAGGAATGAAATGGAAAGCGCACCGATCTTCAGATATCCGAGCGGTGTGAGCGCCATTACAAGCGTCAATGCGATAAGCACTGCAAGAATAACCATTCTTTGCACCTTTGAAAAGTTTCCTGTCTTATTCATAAAAAATTCCTCCTGCTGTTTCCCTGCTCATTTTCCGCAGGTGAAACGCAAATAATATTTACAAGGGGAGAACCCCGTTGCATCAAATTAATAATTCAAAAACAAGTTGTATATTAAATTGTCTTTATTTTTTATTTCTCTCGTAAATAATTTTGAGTCCGTCAAGAATAATATTCTCATCAAAGATAATATCGTGACGGCAGTTTTTGATTGCAAGCGGAGCAAGACCGCCTGTTGCAATAACCTTGCATTCTGTCTTGCATTCCTCGTTAAACATATCAACCATTCCGTCAAGCATACAGGCTGTTCCGAACATAATTCCCGAACGAATGCAGTCGGATGTGTTTGACGAAATTACCTTCTTTGGAGCTTTCATATCAACCGAGGAAAGCAATGCGCCGTGATTTGTGAGTGCGTCAAGCGAAATTCCCATACCGGGGGCGATTGCACCGCCGTGATACGCGTTGCTTGCGTCAACATAGACAATTGCGGTTGCAGTTCCCATAAAAATCATAATGAGAGGACCGCCGTATTTTTCACACGCTCCCACACAGCCGGCAACGATATCTGCACCCAAGGTTTCGGGATGTTCTATCTTGATATCAAGACCTGTCTTGAGTCCCGGACCGATGAGCAGACTTTTTTTGCCTGTAACGGTCATAATCGCACTTCTGAGGTTATATGTAAATTTCGGAACAACAGAGCTTATAATAGCGCCGTCAATGTTATTTGCATCAATGTTGTAAATCTGCAAAAAAGTGTAAAGTTCAACGGCAAGCTCGTCGCTTGTTTTGTTTTCATCGGTTGAAAAACGGAGTTTGAATTTTAAATTATCTCCGTCAAAAATGCCGAGCTTGACATTGGTGTTTCCGACATCGGCCGCAAGCAGCATTGCTGTTCCCTCCAAACGGTTTTTATAAATATGCTTTTACAAAAGTTTAGATTTAATCGTATTTTACTTTGCTTATTATATCATAAAAAATTATTTCTTCAAGGGCGAATTTAAGGAATTTATCCGATTTTTGGAAAATCCTAAAAAATTGTTGAAATTTGCGTTGGATTGTGTATAATTAAAATAGGTGTGTATAACACGGTCATGTATTACGCAAAATTCTGAAAGGAATGGTTTATTAAATGGACAGTTCAGAAATCAAGCAGCTCCGAATTCTTGCCGCAAGGTCAAGAATGGGCGCAATTCTCGGCACTTACCACGCCAAATCAGGTCATCCCGGCGGATCGCTTTCGGCAGCAGATATTTTCACATATCTCTACTTTAAGGAAATGAATGTTGATCCTAAAAATCCCGATATGCAGGACAGAGATCGTTTTGTTCTTTCAAAAGGTCACTGCTGTCCGGCTCTTTATGCAACACTTGCACTCAAGGGCTTTTTTGAATGGGACGAGCTTACAAAGCTCCGTCATGTAGGCGCTATGCTTCAGGGACATCCCGATATGAAGGGTACTCCGGGTATTGATATGAGTACAGGCTCACTCGGTCAGGGCATTTCGGCTGCCTGCGGTATGGCACTTGCGGCTAAGCTTGATAACAAGAGCTATCGCACATATACAGTTCTCGGTGACGGTGAAGTTGAAGAAGGTCAGGTTTGGGAGGCTGCAATGTTTGCCGCTCACAACAAGCTTGACAATCTCGTTGTAATTGTTGACCAGAACGGACTTCAGATTGACGGTACTGTTGAAGAGGTTGCAGGCATTGAGCCTCTTGATAAAAAGTTTGAAAGCTTTGGTTTTGAAGTAATCAAAATTGACGGTCATGACTTCAATCAGATTGAATCGGCTCTCGAAAAGGCTAAGACAGTAAAGGGCAAGCCTACTGCAATTCTTGCCAAGACAATCAAGGGCAAGGGCGTTTCATTTATGGAAAATCAGGTTGGCTGGCACGGCACTGCTCCCAACAAGGAACAGTATGAACAGGCTACTGCCGAGCTTCAGGCTGAAATTGACAGATTGGAGGGCAACTGCTGATGGCACAGGTAATTAAGAAGGCTACAAGAGAAAGCTTTGGCATGGCTCTTTGTGAGCTTGCAAAGACAAATAAGGACATTATTGTTTTTGATGCAGACCTCGCAGCTGCTACAAAGACAGGAATTTTTAAAAAAGAGTTTCCCGAAAGATTTTTTGACTGCGGTATTGCCGAGGGCAATATGGTAGGCGTTGCGGCAGGTATGGCAGCGGCAGGCAAAATTCCGGTTGCCGCATCATTTGCAATGTTTGCAACAGGCAGAGCATTTGAGCAGATTCGCAACTCAGTTGCTTACCCTCATCTTAATGTTAAAATTGCCGGCAGCCACGCAGGTATTTCAACAGGTGAAGACGGTGCTACTCATCAGTGCCTTGAAGATATCGGCATTATGCGTACAATTCCGGGTATGGTTGTCCTTAACCCTGCCGATCACTACGAAATGATGGCCGCTACAAAGGCTGCAATTGAGTACAATGGTCCTGTTTATATCCGTCTCGGCAGACTTGCTGTTGACAGTTTTAATGATCCCGATACCTATACATTTGAGCTCGGCAAGGGTATTACTCTCCATGAGGGCAACGATGTGGCTGTTATTGCAACAGGACTTGTTGTAAACGAGGCTTTAAAGGCTGTTAAGGAACTTGAGGCTGAGGGCATCAACGCTCGTCTTATCAATATTCACACAATAAAGCCTATCGACAGAGATATCATTATTAAGGCTGCAAAGGAAACAGGCAGAATCATCACCGTTGAGGAACACAATGTTATCGGCGGTCTCGGTGACGCTGTTTGTGATGTTGTAAGTGCAGAGTGTCCTGTTAAGGTTACAAAGATCGGTGTGAACGATCGTTTCGGTTACAGCGGTCCGGCTCTTGAGCTTCTTGACAAGTTCGGTCTTACACAGCCTCACATTGCAAAGGTTGTCAGAGATGTTGTTAAAGAGGATAAATAATTTCTGAATTAATTTAATAATTGCAAAATATTAACGGTCGGTTTGTTCAAGCCGACCGTTTTTTGTATGTACTGTTCAAGAATAAAAAGCAAAGGGCGGATATCGCAAAAAACGGCAGCCGCCCTTTTTATATTAAAACATCCTCAGCAATAAGCCGAATGGGGCTTTAGTCAGCGTGCTTTATCAGCAGCCGCAGCCACAGCTGTTGTTGTCACAACCACAGCCGCCGTTGTTTCCGCCGCAACAGCAGAGAACGATGATAAGAAGAATAATCCATGAGCAGCAACCGTTGCCGTTACCAAAGTTACACATACGCTTACCTCCTTTCGTTTACACTACATATTATTGCAAAAGGAGAAATGTGTGACATCAAAAAATGACGGCTGCGAAAATATTCGTAACCGTCATCAATTGTAATGATTTAATTAAACATTGAATCTGAAAAGAACGACATCGCCGTCTTTCATAACATAGTCCTTGCCTTCACTGCGGACAAGACCTTTTTCTTTTGCGGCTGTCATACTTCCGCAGGCGATAAGGTCGTCATATGCGATAACCTCGGCTCTGATAAATCCACGCTCAAAATCCGAGTGAATTTTGCCCGCTGCCTGAGGTGCTTTTGTTCCTTTTTTGATTGTCCATGCACGAACCTCCTGTTTGCCGGCTGTAAGGTAGGAGATAAGTCCGAGAAGTGCATAGCATTCCTTGATAAGTCTGTCAAGACCGCTTTCCTCAAGTCCCATATCGGCAAGGAACATTTCCTTTTCTTCCTTGTCCATCTCAACGATTTCTTCCTCAATCTGAGCACAGATCGGAAGAACACCGGCGTGTTCCTCGGCGGCAATCTTCTGAACAGCCTTGTAGCCCTCGTTTGAGTCGATGCCGTTTGAGAAATCCTCGTCACTCATATTTGCGGCATAGATAACAGGCTTGTTTGTGAGAAGCGCAACCTCTGAAAGAATTGCCTTTTCGTCATCGTCACATTCAACACTTCTTGCAGGCTTGCCCTCGTTGAGTGCGTCAAGAACTCTTTCAAAAAGGTCGATGTCTTTCTGATACTTTTTATCGCCCTTGAGCATTTTCTTTGTCTTGTCAATTCTGCGTTCGAGCATTTCAACATCGGAGAGAATAAGCTCAAGATTAATTGTTTCAATGTCACGGGCAGGGTTGATATTGCCTTCAACATGGATAATGTCATCGTTTTCAAAGCAACGGACAACATGAACGATAGCGTCACATTCACGGATGTTTGAAAGGAACTTGTTGCCGAGTCCCTCGCCCTTTGATGCACCCTTTACAAGACCTGCAATATCTACAAATTCAATTGATGCAGGAGTATATTTGTCAGGGTCATACATTTCCGCAAGTTTATCAAGTCTTTTGTCCGGAACTGCAACAACACCGATATTCGGTTCAATTGTGCAGAAAGGATAGTTTGCACTTTGAGCACCTGCATCTGTAATTGCGTTAAAAAGAGTACTTTTGCCGACATTTGGAAGTCCGACGATTCCGAGTTTCATTTATTTTCACCTCAAATAATATTCGGGCAATGCTTGCCTATTTTCACTGAATATTGTATTATTATATCGTATGGATACTTACTCTGTCAATTCACAGACGAGTAATGCACACTTTGTTAAGTATATCACATAAAATTGCTTTAAACAATAAGAAAGGAAATTTTTATGAGCGAAATAAATACATATTCTGTAACAATTAAGGTTGAAGAAGAAAATCTTGCCGTTTCAATGGGCAGCGGCAGTCTTTGCGTGCTTGCAACTCCGTGCGTTGTGGCTCTTATGGAAAATGCCGCCGCAGCTCTTGCAGACAAGGTTCTTGACAACGATGAGCTTACAACAGTAGGTACAATGATTTCAATTGAGCACACAAGCCCTACTCCTCTCGGTGCTGAGGTTACGGCAACAGCTGTTCTCAAAAGCGTTGACGGCAGAATGTTTAATTTTGAAGTTTTTGCCGAAGATAAAAAGGGTGAAATTGCAAGAGGCACTCACACAAGAGTAAGCGTAAAATCAGAAAAATTTCAGATGAAGGCGGACAGCAAGTTTGATGAATAAGTACAAATATTATCTGTTTGACCTTGACGGCACAATCAGCGAGAGCGCATTGGGCATAAGAGAGTCACTTGAAAACGCAATTAAAAGTATGGGCAAGCCGTTGCCGAATCTTGACGATTACACATTGTACATCGGACCGCCGTTGCTCGATACATTCCGCAATATCTGCCGTTTCAATGAGGAAGAATCGGCAAGAGGCGTTGAGATTTATCGTGAATACTACAACACAAAAGGCAAGCTTGTGAACAAGCTTTATGACGGCATTGACAGGGTTCTTGCAGAGCTTAAAAACAGCGGTGCAAAGCTTGCCGTGTGTTCGTCAAAGTATGAAAAGTTTGCCGAAGAAATTACAGAACTTCTCGGTGTGCATGATATGTTTGACGCAATCTGCGGTTCAACACTTGACGGCAGTCGAAAAGATAAAAAAGACCTTATTCCGTATGCTGTTGAAAGATTGGGCGGCAGTCTTGAAAATGACAGAAAAGATACCGTTATGATTGGCGACACTTGGTTTGACACAAAGGGCGCAAGACTTTGCGGTGTCGATTTTGTCGGTGTTGGATACGGCTACGGCGACCTTGAAAGCATGAAAAAAGAGGGCGGCAGGGTGTTTGTAAAAACCACGGCTGAACTCTTGGATGTTCTTACAAAGTAAATAATTTGAAATCGGACAAACGGAATTATCCGAAGATTTTTCGCATACATTTTATCAGAGAATAAAATGTGCGGAGGATTTAAAATGTTCGTTTTCAATTTTAAAATCAAGGCTAAAAAAACTGTAATTTTGGCGGCGGTGCTGTCCGTAACGGCGGCAATAATATGTACAGCCGTTACGGTTGCAATAAATTCACGGTTGCCCGATACAGCCGTAAGTGATAAAACAGGGGAGTATTCTCTTGTACTTAATGACGGTGAGGAGAAAAAATTCCTTGAACAGTTCGGAGTTGAAACCGCCGACGCAAAGCCTGAGAAAAGGTCGGTTGTAATTCCGTCGGATTTTAATAAATATTATGAGGAATACAACGAACTTCAGAAGAAAATCGGACTTGACCTCGGAAAATTTAAAGGCAAAGAGGTTACGGAGATTACAGTTCCCCTGAAAAAGCCAAAGGATAACAATGCCGTTTTGCTTGTTTACAAAAACAGGGTAATCGGCGGACACATTACAAACGGAGAATACGGCAGTAAAAATCTGCCGCTTGTTGATTAAGATGGAAAGACTCGATAAGCTTATTTCGTCACAAAGAGCCGACGGCAGAAAAGAGGTTCAAAAGCTCATAAAAAGCGGTGCGGTTCTTGTGAACGGAAAAATCTGTAAAAAGCCTGATACTAAGGTTGACCCCGACAAGGATGAAATTGTTGTGGACGGACAGGCTTTGAATTACAGCAAATACATATATATAATGATGAACAAGCCTGCGGGAGTTGTGTCGGCAACCGAGGACAGGCAGTTTAAGACTGTTATTGATATTATCCCCGAAGATATGAAACGAAAGGGACTTTTTCCCGTCGGCAGACTTGACCGTGATACGGAGGGACTGCTTCTTATTACAGATGACGGTGACTTTGCGCACAGCATTACCTCGCCTAAAAAGCATGTGGACAAGAAGTATGTTGCAAAGCTTGACGGAGAAATCACAGAAGATACCGTAAAGGCTTTTTCTGACGGAATTGAGTTTTCTGACGGTACGAAGTGTCGCAGTGCCGTGCTTGAATGTGACGAAAATGATAAAAAAACAGGAATTGTCACAATTTGTGAGGGTAAATATCATCAGGTTAAAAAAATGTTTTTGTGTTGTGGATTAAAAGTTGTGCATCTTCAACGAATTTCAATAGGCGGTTTGTATCTTGATAGCAATTTGCACATAGGCGAGTGCAAATTGTTAACGGATTTGGATAAAAAGTCGGTTTTTATCGGCAATATACACTAAAAAATGCATCTGAATTTTATCCTGTGTCGGTTTTAAATAAAATAATGCATATATCTTTGGTCAATTTCGGTATGGTCAAATTGTGCGAAAAGTGGTATATTATTGTATGTAATAAAGCTAAGGACTTTATCGTTATCGACTAATTGGAGGTTTATACACAATGGCAAATGTTTCATTAAGACATGTTTACAAGATTTATGACGGCGGTGTAACTGCTGTTACAGACTTCAACCTTGAAATTGCCGACAAAGAATTCATCATTCTCGTTGGTCCTTCAGGTTGCGGTAAATCAACAACTCTCAGAATGATTGCAGGTCTTGAGGATATTTCAAAGGGTGAGCTTTACATCGGCGATACACTCGCAAACGATGTTGCTCCTAAGGACAGAGATATCGCAATGGTATTCCAGAACTATGCTCTTTATCCTCATATGACTGTGTATGATAATATGGCATTCGGTCTTAAGCTCCGTAAGTTCTCTAAGGAAGAGATTAAGAGAAGAGTTGAAGAGGCTGCAAGAATCCTTGGTATCGAGCAGTATCTTGACAGAAAGCCAAAGGCTCTTTCAGGCGGTCAGAGACAGCGTGTTGCTCTCGGTCGTGCTATCGTTCGTAACCCGAAGGTATTCCTTCTTGACGAACCGCTTTCAAACCTTGATGCTAAGCTCCGTGCTCAGATGAGAACAGAGATTTCAAAAATTTATCAGCGTCTCGGCACAACATTTATCTATGTAACCCATGACCAGACAGAGGCTATGACAATGGGTACAAGAATTGTTGTTATGAAAGACGGTTTCATTCAGCAGGTTGATACTCCTCAGCATCTTTATGATATGCCTTGCAATATGTTCGTTGCAGGATTTATCGGTTCACCTCAGATGAACTTCATCAACGCTGTTCTCTCTAAGAACGGCGGCAAGTATACTCTTGATTTTGACAAGTATCACGTTCCTGTTCCGGAGTCAAAGGTCAATGCTGACCTCGACAACTATGTTGGCAAGGAAGTTGTTTTGGGCATCCGTCCTGAGCATGTTCACGATGAGCCTGAAGAAATTGCTAAGGCTGAGTGTCTTCTCAAAGCCAATGTTGATGTTACCGAGCTTATGGGCGCTGAAATTTATCTCTATGTAAATATCAACGGTACACCTATCACAGCTCGTGTTGAACCTACTTCAACAGCTAAGCCGGGCGACGACATTGAGATTGCTTTCGACCTCAGCAAACTCCATATCTTTGACAAGGATACTGAGAAAACAATCACAAACTGATTATAATTTAATTTGTATTTTACGGCGGAGCGTTATGCTCCGCCGTCTTTGCGTTTGCAGAAGGAAAATAATTGTTGCCGTAAGCGCAATAATTTTCAAAACCCATTTGCATTTAAATTTTATAATTGATTAACCGTGATGAATAGATATTTTTCGTATTTTGTCACAAAATCAACACAATGTTGTGATATATTGAAAAACAAATAAGATTTTGTAACAATTGTTTAATTTTGCTTTCAAAACTGTAACTTGTTGCTGATTATGCAAATTCTCTAAAAAAATTCAAGAAAAATTGTAAATAGAGGTTGATTTTTTTCTCGTTTTTGTGTAATATGTATATGAGACAGATTGTATTTTATTGAACTCTTTTACAATCACAATATATAACTGCGGAGAAAACGAGGTAAAAATTTATGTCAAACAGATTATTTCAAGGTATTGTACACCAGATGAAAGACGCAATCGACAGAACGATTGGCGTAATTGACGAGACTTCGGTTGTTATTGCCTGCTCCGAGCTTGGAAAAATCGGCGAGGTAAACGAGAGCGTTAATTCCGAAACACTCAGCTCGACAGCACCGTTTGTTGTGAACGGCTATACATACAGATCTTTCGGCAGCAATGCAAAGTATGATTATGCAGTATTTGTTCAGGGTACCGATGAGTATGCTCAGAAGTATGCTCAGCTTTTGTCGGTTTCTTTTGCAAGCATCAAGCAGTATTATGACGAAAAGTATGATCGTTCAAACTTTATTAAGAATGTTATTCTTGACAACATTCTTCCGGGTGACATTTACCTTAAAGCAAGAGAGTTTCACTTTAACAGCGAGGTTTCCCGTGTGTGTCTGCTTATTAAAATTGTTTCAAAAACAGATGTTTCCGCTTATGATATAGTTCAGAATCTTTTCCCGGACAAGTCAAAGGACTTTGTTATAAACATTAACGAGGTTGAAATTGCACTTGTTAAGGAAATTAAACCCGACACAGAGAGCCGTGACCTTGAAAAGCTTGCAAGCTCGATTTCAGACACACTTTCGAGCGAGTTCTACACACACTGTGTTGTCGGCATCGGTACAACGGTTACAGGCATCAAGGATCTTGCAAGAAGCTTTAAGGAGGCTCAGTCGGCTCTTGAGGTTGCAAAGGTATTTGACACAGACCGTACAATCGTAAGCTATGATAACCTCGGCATTGCCCGTCTTATCTATCAGCTTCCCACAACATTGTGTGAAATGTTCCTCAAAGAAGTTTTCAAGCGTGGTTCAATTGAGAGCCTTGATCAGGAAACTCTCTTTACAATCCAGCGTTTCTTTGAAAACAACCTCAATGTTTCCGAAACATCAAGAAAGCTCTTTGTACACAGAAACACTCTTGTGTACAGACTTGAAAAAATTAAAAAGCTCACAGGTCTTGACCTCCGTGAGTTTGAGGATGCAATCGTGTTCAAGGTAGCTCTTATGGTTAAGAAATACCTCAACGCAAGTCCTACAAAATACTGATTTGGTTAAAGTGTGCCCGAGCACAGTGTCTTGCTGTGCTTTGGGCGTTTTGACTTTTTTGTGAGTATTTGTACAATAACTACAAAACAAAGGTGACTTTATGATTGATTTTATAAATGTGTCTAAAACATACCCTAATGGCACTCATGCTCTCTACGGTATTACGCTGAGTATTGATAAGGGCGAGTTTGTATTTATTGTCGGTGCATCGGGCGCAGGCAAGAGTACATTTCTTAAACTCATTATGCATGAGGAAACTCCGACATCGGGCAAAATCGTTATCAACGACACTGATGTTACAAAGCTGAGAAGGAGCAAGGTTCCTTATATGCGCCGTCATATGGGCATTGTTTTTCAGGATTTCAGACTTATTGACAAGATGAATGTTTTCGACAATGTTGCGTTTGCGATGCGTGCTGTCGGAAAACCTTCGGCAGTAATTAAAAAGCGTGTTCCGTATGTGCTTGAGCTTGTCGGTCTTAAAGATAAGATGAAAAACAGACCGAGTGAACTCTCGGGCGGTGAGCAACAGCGTGTAAGCCTTGCAAGAGCCCTTGTGAATAACCCCGAAATTATTATTGCCGATGAGCCGACAGGTAATGTTGACCCCGAGATGTCACACGAAATCATTGAGCTTCTCAATGAAATTAACGCAACAGGCACAACCGTTATTGTTGTAACGCATGAACATGACCTTGTTCGTGAGTTTGACAGACGAGTTGTTGTTCTTGACCACGGAAAAATTAAGAGCGACACCAAGGATTTGTTTGTTAAAGATGACTATACTGACGATTACGGTGATGACAGCGGTGAAGAAGAAAACACACCGGATTATCCCGATAATGCAGTGGTTGTTCCGGAATAATGCGTTTGCGCAAATAGGATTTTGAAAGGATTTTTGATATGACCGGATTTGGTTATTTAGCAAAAGAAGGTTTCAAAAATGTGTGGAACAACCGTATTATGAGTATCGCTTCTGTCTGCGTACTTATAAGCTGTCTTGTTCTCACAGGTGCGGCGGCACTTTTTTCATTGAATGTTGACAAGGTTGTTGAATCTGTCGGCAAGTCAAATGAAACCTCTGTATACATTAAAGACGGATATTCACAGCTTGAGGCTGTTTATGTAGGAAAAGAAATTGAAAAGCTTGACAATGTTGAGTCGGCAACCTTCCTTTCAAAGGAAGATGCGATAAAGCAGTATAAATCTACTCTCGGCGATGACCTCTTTGCAGAAATGCAGGGCAGAAACAAACTCCCTGATTCATTTATTGTTGTGATGAAGGATTTGTCGAAGTACGATGAAACTATTGCACAAATCACGAAAATTGACGGTGTTGAGAGTTTCAGCAGTCACCGTGAACTTGCCAAAAAGCTTACGGACATCAGCAGTCTTGTCAATATGATTTGTATTGCGGTTGTTTGTGCGCTGACAATCATTTCAATCTTCATCATTGCCAACACAATTCGTGCAACGATGTATTCACGAAGATTTGAAATCAGCATTATGAAATCGGTTGGTGCAACGAACTCGTTTGTCCGCTGGCCGTTTCTTATTGAAGGTATGATAATCGGACTTATTTCCGCAATTGTTTCAACAGGCGCAATTGCAATCCTCTATGAGACTGCACAGGCTCTTGTTTATCAGATTGTTCCGATTGATTTCATTCCGATTAACAATGTCATCTGGATTACAGGCGGCTTGTTTGCAATTGCAGGTATTGTTATCGGCTTCTTTGGCAGCTTTATTTCAATCAGAAAATACCTTAAAATGGAAGGTAACGAAATACTCGGTTGGTAATCCCGACAGAAATCTTAAAGGAGGAGATTACAATGAACAAATTAAAAAGAATTTTATGTGCAATGCTCTGCGTATGCATGATTTCAATTCCAATGGCAATACCGACTACTGTTTCTGCTGAGGACAGCATCTCGGACCTTGAACAACAGCTTCAGCAGCTTGAACAGGAAAATCAGAAGTATCAGAAGATTCTTGATGATACAAAGTCTGACATCGCAGAAAAGGAAGAATACAAGAGCGCCCTTGTAAGCAAGGTTCAGGTTCTTGATGAAAAAATTGCAGTAACCCGTGAGAAAATTTCAAGCCTTAACGATGATATTAAGGAAAAGCAGGACGCTTATGACAAGGGACTTTCGGAAGTTGAGGATCAGTTTGACGCACTTGCAAACAGACTCAGAATTCTCTATATGTCAGGCAATGCAACCGACCTTGAAATCATTTTCGGTGCAAAGGATTTTTCTGACCTTATTGATAAGATGGAGCTTGTAAAGAGCCTTGCAAACAGCGACAAGGAGCTTATCAGCGAAATCCAGACAAAGCTGGACGAGCTCAGCACTAAGAAGGAAGCCCTTGAGGCTGACAAGAAAGACCTTGAAACTCAGCAGGCGTCATTGAAGTCGGATCAGGACGAGTTTAATAAACTCATTTCCGATAATGACGAGATTCTTAAAAATCTTTACGCATCAAATTCCGAGGCGCAGAATTCCTTGGAAAGTGCGGCTTTGCAGAGTGATGAGATTGAAGCTAAAATCAGCCAGTACTATGCCGCTCAAAAGGCGGCTGCGGAACGGGCTGCTCAGGCTTCACAGAGCTCAAGCAGTTCATCAAGCAGCTCTTCAAGCAGTTCATCAAGCGGCTCAAGCAGTTCAGGTTCATCAAGCTCAGGTTCATCATCTGTAATTGTTCCGTCGGGTTCGGGCTTTGCATGGCCTACACCGGGCTTTGTAAGCCTTTCATCTGAATGGTTTGAGGACAGAGAAGTTTATAACCACGGCGGAATTGATATTGCCGGCGCAGGCATTATGGGAACTCCTGTTGTTGCGGCTGCCGACGGTACTGTTGTTGCAACCAACAGCAGTTGTACACACAACTGGGGCAAGAGCTACAGCTGCGGCTGCGGCGGCGGTTACGGTAACTATGTAATGATCAGCCACGCGGGCGGTAAGATGACAGTTTACGGTCACCTTACAAGTCTTACAGTAAGTTCAGGTCAGTCTGTTTCAAGAGGACAGGTTATCGGCTATGTCGGTTCAACAGGTAACTCAACAGGACCTCACCTCCACTACGAATGCCGTCTTAACGGTGTAAGATACAACCCGATGTCTGAGTATCCGTACATGTGATAATTTCTTTGATACATACACAATTTGATAATTAATTTAAAAGCCTTCGCATATACTTAAATAAGTAAATATGCGGAGGTTTTTGTTTTGATTACTTCATTGAATGTTGTGTTTCCCGAAAAGTGCGGGAAAATAAGGGGATTTTTTAACAGGCTGAGAGGGGACAAGGTGTGCGTTGAAATCAAAAGGGCAAGGGGCGTAAGCGTAAAACAGCTTACATACATCTGTCGCAGACAAAAGGTCAATCTCAATAAAATTGACAGGGCAATCGGCAATCAGCGCACAAGACTTTTGTGTTGCGAAGAAATGATTTTTCCGAATGACAGCGGTTACAAGCGTTTTTACTCGCCGCTTTTTTCGGCAAGACTTTGTACTAATATGGCACTTTTTGCCCTCAGCAAATTTGATACTCCCGAAAGGCTGACGGTCGGAATTTATGACCCCGACGCTCAATGCACCGACCTTGTTTCATTTGTGTTGAAATATACGGGCAATGCCTGTATTATCACAGACAACGAAGATGTGTTCTATGATGAGCTGAATACCATTGCCGAAGAAACAGGTGCGTGTGCCGTTGTTACTCACCACCGTGAACAGCTTTCAAATTGTGACCTTGTCATTGCACCGTTTGAAATTGAAGAAAATCTGCCTGTAAGAAATGATGCTGTTATCCTCACAAACGGCAGACCAAAGGAAAATATAAAGGGCTTTGTGTATTTTCGCTATTGCTTTAAAATGCCGAACGGATTCGCACTTTTGCGGCCTGAGGGATTGTCGGAGGAATACTTCTGCTCAGCACTCTACACACTCGGTTCACAGTACGAACTCGGTTCAATTGTTCCCGATTTGTGCCGTAATGATACAGAGGCGCAGACAGTGAAATCTCTTTGCAGTTATCTTGCCCGTTTTGCTTGACAATCGGTGTGAAAAAAATTATAATAAATCTATATGCAGTTTTTTGCTGATATGAAAGAATTTTATACCGTATGCACGCTTGTGCAGGTGCGGTATTAACTGAAAGGAACGATATAAAATGGCAGCTAAACCAACAATGCTTACTGCGGAAGGTCTTAAAAATCTTGAAGAGGAACTTGCAGAATTACAAAATGTCAAGCGTAAAGAAATTGCAGAGAAAATCAAGGTAGCCCGTTCCTACGGCGACTTGTCCGAGAACAGTGAATATGATGACGCAAAGAACGAGCAGGCTATTATGGAGGCAAGAATCGCTACTATCGAGTCTATCCTCAAAACTGCTCAGATTATTGATGAGTCCGAAACATCTAACGATAAGGTACACCTCACTTCTGTTGTTACAATCGAAATGGTTGGCACAGACAGACAGATGACATACAAAATCGTTGGTTCGGGTTCTAACGAAACAAATCCCGCACAGGGCAAAATTTCAGACGAATCACCTGTGGGCAAGGCTCTCATGGACAGATGTGTCGGTGATGTTGTTGAGGTTGAAACTCCCGGCGGCGTAAAGACATTTAAGATTCTTGAAATCTCAAAGTAATTTGTTTATCTATTGAATTTTTGCTGACGGATTCTGCTTTTGCAATCCGTCAGATTTATTGATGTTGAAAAGAGAGGAATGATTGGAAATGAGTCAGAAGCCACAGCAGACCGGCACAAGCGATGTTATCAAGGTCAGATACGAAAAGCTTGACGCCCTCAAAGAAGCAGGCAGAGATCCGTTTGTAATTACAACAAGTGCCCGTGATGTTCTCACGGAAACAATTAAAAACAATTTTGAAGAGTACGAAAATAAAGATGTATGCGTTGCAGGCCGTTTGCTTTCAAAAAGAGGCAAGGGCAAGGTTTCGTTTATGGACCTTTGGGATCGTTCGGGCAAAATCCAGATTTTTGCAAAATTTGACGATCTCGGTGAAGAAGAATACGGTTTCCTTAAAAAGTGGGATATCGGCGATATCGTTGAAGTAAAGGGCTTTGTTTTCAAAACGCAAATGGGCGAAATTTCTGTTCATGCAAAAGAGGTTAAGCTCCTTTCTAAATCACTCAAACCCCTCCCCGAAAAGTATCACGGTCTTACAAATACAGACCTTCGTTACCGTCAGCGTTATGTTGACCTTATTATGAATCCCGAGGTAAAGGATACCTTTGTAAAGCGTTCAAAAATTATCGGCAGTATCCGCCGCTACCTTGACAATCAGGGCTTTATGGAGGTTGAAACTCCTATGCTAGTTGCAAATGCCGGCGGTGCGTCGGCTCGTCCGTTCCTTACTCACTTCAACGCTCTTGACGAGGATTTAAAGCTCAGAATTTCTCTTGAACTTTACCTCAAAAGACTTATCGTAGGTGGACTTGAAAAGGTTTACGAAATCGGCAGAGTATTCCGTAACGAGGGTGTTGACACCCGTCATAACCCTGAGTTTACTCTTATGGAGCTTTATCAGGCATATACCGACTACAACGGTATGATGGATCTTACCGAAAACCTCTATCGCCATGTTGCACAGGAGGTTCTCGGTACAACAACAATCACATACAACGGCATTGAAATGGATCTTGGCAAGCCGTTTGAGAGAATTACAATGCTTGACGCTGTTAAAAAGTATTCAGGCGTTGATTTCAACGAAATTCATTCTGATGAAGAGGCTAAGGCAATTGCTAAGGAAAAGGGTGTTGAGTTTGAAGAACGCCACAAGAAGGGCGACATCCTCAACCTTTTCTTTGAAGAATTTGCAGAAGAGCATATGATTCAGCCTACTTTCGTTATGGATCATCCGATTGAAATTTCTCCGCTTACAAAGAAGAAACCCGAAAATCCTGATTATGTTGAGAGATTTGAGTTCTTTATGAACGGCTGGGAAATGGCTAATGCATATTCAGAGCTTAACGATCCGATTGACCAGAGAGAGCGTTTTAAGGCTCAGGAGGCACTTCTCGCACAGGGCGATGATGAGGCTAACACAACCGATGAGGATTTCCTCAACGCACTTGAAATCGGTATGCCTCCGACAGGCGGTATCGGCTTTGGTATCGACAGAATGTGTATGCTCCTCACAGATTCAGCCGCAATCCGTGATGTATTACTCTTCCCGACAATGAAGAGCTTGGATTCCGACAAGAAGCCGTCGGGTATTCCGAAAACCAAGGACGCTGTTGTTGAAGAAAAGATTGACTTCTCAAAGGTAAAAGTTGAGCCTTTGTTTGAAGAATATGTTGATTTTGAAACATTCTCAAAGTCAGATTTCCGTGCAGTAAAGGTTAAGGCTTGCGAGGCTGTTAAGAAGTCGAAGAAGCTTTTACAGTTCACTCTTGATGACGGCACAGGCACAGACCGCACAATTTTAAGCGGTATCCACGCTTATTATGAGCCTGAAGAGCTGGTTGGAAAGACTCTTATCGCTATCACAAATCTTCCGCCGAGAGCAATGATGGGCATTGACTCCTGCGGTATGCTCCTCAGTGCAGTTCACGAAGAAGAGGGCGAAGAAAAGCTCCACCTCCTCATGGTCGATAACCATATCCCCGCAGGTGCAAAGCTCTATTAAGAAGTACCGTTTTACCCTACAAAAGGGGATGTACTTCATTTGTGAAAAAGCTCTGAAAATACACAAATACACCAAATTTACACCAAATGGTGCTTGAAACGGTGCAGAGCCTTAAAAATCGCATAATTTTCAAGATATATGGGCAGTTCCAATCGGGATTGCCCATTTTCAGAAAGAAAAAGACAAATCAGAATTTGAGAAGGTAAGTGAATGGGATACCATGGAGGAAGATGATAATGTCGAAAGATGAGTATTTGATAACCGATACGCCCCTCAAAGCGTTGACGGTTTTTGCAATGCCAATGATTCTTGGAAGTTTTTTTCAGCAAATATACAATATGGCCGACTCTATTATTGTCGGCCAGTTTGTTGGTTCTTCCGCACTTGCAGCTGTCGGTGCATGTGC